>Ga0256847_1000004_pt1 | contig 148786 bp, 125 predicted proteins | sample TeddybearmetaG_FD_189099 | JGI IMG/M metagenome (GOLD analysis project Ga0256847, IMG submission 189099) | Hydrothermal vent microbial communities from East Pacific Rise, Pacific Ocean - Teddybear | ecosystem: Environmental > Aquatic > Marine > Hydrothermal vents | place: Pacific Ocean: East... | reverse complement strand
TATCTACGATAGATCATTCAGTCACTTTCGCAGTATAGCCTTTTTAGCGGCTTGATTCTTTTGTTTCGTTTTCTGATCAAGCAGAAAATGAAAGCCAGTCGTGGCGAGCGACCATATATGTTTGAAAGAATAATCTTCATTTTTCACTTACATTCTATAAATGAAAGACATAAATTACACATATAAAATAATCATATATTAATATGTTAGGTCGACGCCTATGCGTAGTGGAGAAATCTACCATGATTTGAAAAGTAAGATTTCTCCACTGCGGTCGAAATTATAAAAGGGATATTCTCCTTGATTCTTCGACTTCGATGCATCTTCGCTCAGAATGACAAGGAGCATGATTATTTGAGCATGTGAAATTTATGATTTATACATAAAAAAGTCAACAACTAACTTATTGCCTGAATGGATACACATTTATTACTTTCCTAAAGTTTCACTCCTCTTCTTATGATAAAAAGTAACTGGCGCCTTACCATCATTCAGATATCCCCATTTCTCAATCCAATCTCCATCCTTTGCTAATGTTACAATTTCATATGTTTCTGACAAAACTTGCTTATCATCCTGATCCAACAATACCATTTTGATTTCATTACCATTAGAATCATGGCCAAATAAAAAAGTCTTTTGCTTTTGGTTAAGGCTATTGTAAATAGTTTTGCTTACCATGTTTCCTTTGGTGTCATATTGAAAACCTTCTATTCTGAGCAATTCATCTGTATCTCCTTCATAACCCTCCGATTGTATTTTAAGAGAATCCTGATACTTAAATTTATATGTACTCAAAAGAGCACCCGCTTTATCATAATACTTTGAACCTGAAGGATAGATTGAATTTCCTTCAAAGTTATAGATTTCTTTACCTCTAATGTTTTGATCACTGGTATAAAAAGTTTTATCTACCATTGTATTTCCCACAAAATTTTCCTGTTCCATGTACTTTAAGCTTCCTTTGGCATATTTGTCATCAGCACCAGCATCTACCTCATAGACCTCAGTAATAATTGATGAATTCTTTGCTTTCTCAGATTTACAACCGATGAGTAATATGCTTATGATTAGCACTAAAAAGATCGGGATTATTGATGAATTGCAGTGTTTTATTTTCATTCCAATAGTAATTTGTGCCAAAAGTAGTGAAACCAACATGCCCACCAAATTTTGGAGCTAGAAAGTAGAAATTGTTATTATTAGCTGCGACAGAAAAGGGGTGACTTTCAGGAGATAAAAATGGATCATCAATCGCTGTAATCAATAAAGTCGACAAAGAGATGTTTTCTAAAAACTGCTTACTGTTACATTTAGAATAGTAATCTTCCGCTCCATCAAATCCATGCAAAGGTCCTGTATAATAATCATCGAAGTCTCGTAAGGTCTTAATTTTTCTTAAGTGTTCTAGATTTACCTCGGCTGGAAATTTCTTATGTTTTTCTCTAATTTTTTGTTCAAGTGAAACTCGAAAGCGTTTATCATAAACCCAATTTGATCTTGAAGATATCTTCCTTGCACTTTTTGACAAATCTACAGGTACAGACATGGTTACAACGGATTTCAATGACTTAGGTAAAGTAAATATACCATCACTAATATATTTAAGAATTACATTTCCTCCCAGGCTAAATCCTATCAATGAGATTTCTGGATAGGTCTCTTGATATGAACTCACCACTTCATGAACATCACTGGTAAATCCAGAATGATACATCTTTAATTTACGATTCATCTCACCGCTGCATGACCTAAAATTAATGCATAGTACATCCCAATCATTTGAAAATAAGAAGGCAGCAGAGTTTTGCATGTACTGACTATTAGAATTGCCTTCAAGCCCATGACAAATTATAGCTAGTCTATTCTTGTTGTTTTGCAATAAATCCAAATCAATAAAATCTCCGTCTGAAGTCTCAAATCGACTTCTTTTATAGTTTGGCTTTGTACTCTTCCGAAATAAAAAGGGAAAGATTGTATTTAAATTCCCATTCCTAAATACTAATGGAGGTTTATAATCTGAAGCATCTAAAATCGGCATATTTCATTTATTTCTCGCGTATTCTATTCGGTTATAAACTTAATTTTAAAACTGAAAAATACTAAAATCTATATAGTATCGCAAAATCAAGACTAGGTGACACCTCTCCAGAGTTTATAAAATATAAACCTCCCCCAGCTAATCTTATTCCGAGATGATTATTGAAAAACGCATCAAACCCCACAAGTATTGATGCAAAATCTTCAGAGCTATTTAGAGCTTTACTATAGATTAAATCTAAATATAGAATGTTATGAAAAAAAAACTTCAATCCAAAAACGCCATAAAAACTTGTAGAGTAACCAAATCCAATTTCTGGTCCTATAGCAATTTGTTTTCCTATTCTTGAATGCAAAGAGATTCCTGCTCCACCAAAACTAGATCCCAATCCAAATCCCAATCCTAAGTAATTTTTCCAATTTTTGTCACTATACTTAGTATCATCGGGTAGATAGTTTGCTACACTATCTTTTGCATTTTTAATCAAATGTTCTTGATACGATTCTTTTAGTACTAGTAATACTCTATCCTCGTATGCAACCTGATTCGTTTTATCATCCTTGATTTGATTTGACAAACTTACAAATTGGTTTGATAAATTTATTACTTGTTCTTGTAATCTAAAATTTAGATTTTCAACCTCTTTTTTATGTACTAGTTCTTGGTCAAATTCTTTTCTAAGTTTGTTTAATTCATTTTCCATGTACTTAATGGCATTTTGGCTTATAAAATATTTTTCTAGTGCTTCTTTTAACTCTATATCATTTCTCTTTTTATTAGTTAGAATTTCATCCAATTTTGCCTTAGCAATCTTTTCATTTTCTAATGATTTTAATAACTCCTTTTGTTTTAATTGAATTATTCTATCTTTTGCATTTAATTGCTTTTGGAATAAAGCATCCAGTTTTGAAGGTTGTTGGGCAAAACCCACATAGTTGAACAGAAAAGAGAGTAACAACATTTGACATATAAATCTTTTCACTTTAACAAATTTTCAGCTTCTTGAATTGATTTTTTTATAACATTCTGCTCTTCTTTGACTTTAGTACATGAATATTTTGAATACGACTTCAAGGCATCTCTATAAATCATATATGTAGTTTTTGAATTATCGGTATCCTCAATGAAATTTAATATTTCATCTAATTCTATCGCAACCCTTTTAGCATCATTTTGAATTATTATACAATATTCATCAATTTCTTGATCTCGCATAAAAAAGCCAAAAATACCAGTAAGTAGAGCGGCCAAAAGTGTCGCATAACCCAATGGAAAATCCTTTGTCTTTTTTTTGCCCATAATTATAAAAAATGTAATGATTAAAAAACGATTTACATTTGTTTGAAATTAACCAAATTATCAAAATATCAGTCTGAAATTACAGACTAATAAAATCTAAAACCTTACTAATATATATAATTTGAAAATGCTAAAAGAAAAATGAAATTATTTTGAGTAGATTTACTTAACATTTCAGTATAAATACATATAATTTTATACTTAAAAAAATTTAGACTTATAATAAAATTTCATTTTAAAACACCTTCAAAATCGGCATATTTCATTTATTTCTAGCGTATTTCAGCTGGTCTTTTAGCTTAGATAGTTCTGATTCCCATTTATTGATAGAGATAGCGTCATCATACATTTGACTTGCTTCTTGAGTTGCATCTTTAATTTGATCACTCCATTTGTCTATCATTTCATCTACTGAGTTTTGAGACATAGGTCCATTCAGTAGTTGGCTTTCTTTCTCCTTATATTCATCTTCATATAATGCCCATATAGAAGTAAGTTTATCACAATTTGCTGACCATTGTTCAATTCCAAAAAATGAATTTTTAAATGGCTTACAGTTATTTGAAGTTTCTCCCCAATCATCAGCAATAGGGGTTATTGGATTAGAATCATTAATGATATTTTCAAATGCATTATCTAAGTCCCATGGGATCAAATGCAATTTTTTGTTGTTAGGTTCTTCATAGAAATAAAAGTTATGGCTGCTACAATTATCACCAAAACAATACCAATGAAAAGGGCCATCATCATGTTTGATAGTTCGATCTACCACTACATAAGATATGATTTCATCTATATCCATTGACTCCTCCACTATCTCTTTGTATTGAGACATATTTGAATCTGCTACCTTCTGTCCAAAATCTCTTATAAAATCGACATTTGGACTTTCATCCTCATTGGTTTTCAATGCATTAATATATTCACCATTAGAATATGGGACTCCATCCATACTCAAAGGCCATATCTCTTTATATAAATTGCCTTCGTCATCGTCAAAATTATGTTTAACAAATCGGCCATCAACCTGTTCTGTCAACGCAAAAACGCCAACATACCTGTCATTAATCTTCAATTTTGCATGTACCGACCTTGGAGCTGGAACGCCCATTTCTCTAAATAACCAATAACCTAACCTTTCATGCATTTGAGAAGGATCATTGTTTTGAGAATGAAATTGTAGTTTCTTTAATTTATAAAATTTCTCTTCTCGGTCTTTCCAGTTTATTTTCACCTTTATTGAAAGCTTAGTACATGTTTTATGGCCAGAAGGCTCAGCCCAGTTGTTTCCTGATACACAATTTACAAATGCGCCAATTGATCCTTTATATCGAATGCCCACAGGGCTGATTGTATCCCTAGCAAAAATCAACATCCCTTCTACATATTGTTCAGCAGCAGGGTTTGCATCAATTTTGGACAATGCAGATTGGGGCAGTTTCAATTCGAATGTATGTAAAGTATCTTGATTAAAAAGATAAGAAGAACCTTCATTGAGATATTGTTCTTCTCCTGATGAGATTATTGTTGGCACCTCAAATTCAGGCGCATTAGAATCCCCACTTTGCATAGTAAGATCATCGCCCTTGTTACATCCAAAAGCTAAGATTACTGCTAATACAAACGATATTCTATTTATTATATATTTAGCTTTCAGTTTCTAATAGATTAAAATGAATGTAAATTAAACTCTTTTATAAGCTAATTTCATAACGATTGTACCATGAATAATGTTCCATGTCATGAATACGAACATTAATCATTGACAATTAGTAATATACACTTATTGACACACAACTAAATCACTTTTTAGAATTCTTACTAGCTTCAATTAGTTCAACCACTCTATCAGGGTAATCGCTAATAATACCATCTACACCTATCGCTATCATGTTTAGAATATCCTCTGGCTCATTCACTGTCCATGGTATAACTTTTATATTCTCCTTTCTACCATACTCAATTAATTCATTGGAAATCAATTGAAAATATGGAGAATATGCCCAAGGTTTGAATCCTAATTCGGATATATTCTCTTCAAATGGAATCCGATTTGCAATCAATAAGACCAATCTAAATTCTGGATATTTTTTATATACATATTGAAGAGTTTCAATATCAAAACATTGCATAGTACTTCGTTTAGCAATCCCAAGTTTCTTTATTTCAGCACAAACTACATCAGCAAATGTTTTCATTTCTGAATGGAATATGCCGTCATTTTCCTTCACACGCTTTATTTCAATATTGTATTCGGGTAAGTCTAAGTTTTCTTCTTTTACATAAGCTTCGATTGCAATTACCATTTCCTTTAATGTTGGCTTTATGGCTTTTACTTTCTTTTGTGTTGGAAATTTAGGATGTATTTTCATGCCTACGTCAAAGGATTGAATTTCTTCTATCGACATTTGATACATGTTAAACTGTTTTTCATTTTCCTCAGTTATGAGTTCTCCTTTGGGGTTTGTAGCAATCTCATGATTAAAAAATGGTTCATGACTGATAATTACATCGTTGAATTTATTAACTACAACATCCAGTTCTAAAGTATTTACGCCAATATCGATAGCTTTTTTGAAGGCAAGAATAGTATTCTCAGGTCTGAGGCCTCTGCACCCTCTATGTCCTTGGACGTCAATATTTGAATTCATATTTACAGATTTAGAATCACAAGAACATAAGGACATTAAGATCAATACCAAAGCCGTTCCTAGCATAGTATTAATGTTTACAGACTTTAAATTTTGGTAGAACATAGAAATATTATATTTCAAAGTTATGTACGAATAATTAAAAGTTAATCTTGACTTTAATTCTACCACAATCTACAAATAGATTCCTAAATTGCAGCTTTCTATTAGTCAAGCCCTAATTATTTATGTCTACAGCAAAAAAAGATATTAAAAGAATTACTACCCACATTCTCAGAAGGATGAAAGCTCAGGATGAAAAAATAGCTATGCTTACTGCTTACGATTTTAGCATGGCAAAGATATTTGACGCAGCAGGCATAGATATATTATTAGTTGGTGATTCTGCGTCCAATGTAATGGCAGGACATGAAACTACCCTACCCATTACTTTAAATCAAATGATATATCATGCTCAATCAGTGATTCGAGGTGTAAGTAGAGCATTAGTAGTTGTGGATTTGCCTTTCGGAACTTATCAGGGAGATAGCAAAATGGCTCTCAAATCTGCTATCAGAATTATGAAAGAATCTGGTGCTCATTCTGTAAAATTGGAAGGTGGTGCAGAAGTAAAAGATTCCATAAAGAGGATTTTGTCAGCAGGTATTCCTGTTATGGGACACTTAGGTCTCACCCCTCAGAGTATTTACAAATTCGGAACTTATACCGTCAGAGCAAAGGAAGAGGAAGAGGCTAAACAACTTATTGAAGATGCTAAGCTTTTAGAAGATATTGGATGCTTCGGAATTGTATTGGAAAAGATTCCAGCGAAACTGGCTAAAAAGGTAAGTGAATCACTTACAATCCCTACCATTGGGATAGGAGCAGGACCTAATTGTGATGGTCAAGTTTTAGTTTCTCATGATCTATTAGGTATCACAAAGGACTTCCACCCAAGATTTTTAAGAAGATATTTGGAGCTTTTTGATACAATAAAAGGAGCAGTTGAGCATTATATTGCAGATGTTAAGTCAGTTGATTTTCCTGGAGAAAAGGAACAGTATTAAATTATTGATATGCTTAAGAAACTTTTTTATCTCTTTGTTATCATTTTGATTGTAGGAGCCGTCGCTGCCTACTGGGCTTACGGTAATATATTTTCACCTAATACGACATTTGAAAAAGATGAAATCAACATTCAAATCCCTAAAGGTTCGAGTTTTGAAGGCGTACTTCAAATTTTTAGAAATCAAAATGTCTTAAAAAATGAGGCCTCTTTTAATCGAGTTGCAGGATGGATGAACTATCAGAGAGCGATTGTGCCTTCTGGAAATTTTGATATTAAAAAGGATTGGAACAATAAACAAATTATCACTAAGTTGAGATCTGGCATTCAAAAACCAAAGTCTGTAACATTCAACAATGTAAGAACAATAGAAGAACTAATGGGACCTCTATCTGCAGAGATAGGACTAGATTCAGTTGAATTGGTAAGCTATTTCACAGATCCTATTGTACAAAGTAAACTTGGATTTACTAAAGAAACGATGCTATCATTATTTATTCCCAATACCTATCAAATATACTGGGATATAAGCCCTGAAAAACTTGGACAAAGAATGCTCTCAGAATATAAATCATTTTGGGACAAGAACAAAAGAAGAAATAAGGCGGCTGAGTTAGAAATGAATCAAAATGAGGTTTATACGCTTGCTAGTATAGTAGAGAAGGAATCGCAAAATGGACCTGAAAGACCAATTATAGCAGGACTTTACTTAAATCGATTACAGCAAAATATTCCGCTTCAAGCAGATCCAACAGTTGTATTTGCAAATGGTGATTTCGAACTTAGAAGAGTATTGAACAAGCATCTTGCATATGATTCTCCTTACAATACCTACATATATCCTGGTTTACCTCCGGGGCCTATCTACATGCCATCTATAGAATCAATAGATGCGGTACTAAATGCAGAGAATCACGATTATATTTTCATGTGTGCGAAACCTGGATATGGAACAAAACATGCTTTTGCAAAAACCAATAGAGGGCACGAAAAGAATGCAAGGAAATATCACCAATGGCTGAGCCAGCAGGGAATCAAATAAAACCACTAGACTATGAAGTTACATATTATTGAAACCGGTAAATTCAAATTAGACGGTGGTGCTATGTTTGGCGTTGTCCCTAAGTCGCTTTGGCAAAGGTTGAATGAACCTGATGAAAATAATATGTGTACATGGTCAATGCGATGTTTATTGATTGAAGATGGTGAAAGAAAGATCCTTATTGATACTGGATTAGGAGATAAACAAGATGTCAAGTTCAGATCACACTTTTATCCTCATGGAGAAGATTCCTTGGCTAAATCATTAGCCAAATCGGGTTTTACTTTTGAAGATATTACGGATGTGTTCTTAACTCATTTGCATTTTGATCATGTGGGAGGTGCAATTATGAAAGATGATAAAGGTCGATTAATTCCGACTTTCCCCAATGCAACATACTGGTCTAATGAAAAACACTTCGATTGGGCTATGAACCCAAATGCAAGAGAAAAAGCCTCATTTTTAAAGGAAAACATTGTTCCGCTTCAAGAACATAATGTATTGCGTTTTATTGATGTGGAGGATGGTGTGAAATTTACTGATTCTATTAGTATCGATTTCGCTTATGGCCATACTGAAGCGCTGATGATGCCTTATATCAAAATGGATAATGGAAAGACATTAGTTTATACAGCGGATTTATTGCCTTCCCATTGCCATATTGGTATGCCATATGTTATGGGATATGACATTCGGCCTTTGGTCACTCTAAAGGAAAAAGAAGTTCTTTATGATAAGACCGTAAATACCAACCACTTGATATTTTTTGAGCATGATAAAGATATTGCTTGCGCTGAACTTGTAAAAAATGATCGCGGAAGAGTTATTCTCGGTGATAAGATAATATTGTAGATGAATCATTTGATTTCTATACCACAAATTGAGCAAATAGTAAAATTTTAGTGCATTACAAAGCAACAACTTGTTTCTATAGTTTCATAATTGGATTTAAGCACTATAGCCGAGATTCCCAAGCCCTTAGGATTGGTAAGCTCTGTTTTATCGGCAGACACAGAGTGTAGGCAAACATTTATGAATTCGGGCTTACCAATCTTTGCAAGCTTGGAAATCCCTATCGATTCATTATATCAAGGCTAGATTTCTCCACCATGGTCGAAATTAAAGTAGAGCCATACTCCTTGATTCTTCGACTTCGATGCATCTTCGCTCAGAATGACAAGGAGTGTTCGACTTAGTAAAAACTACGCTCAAGATGACAAGGAGCATATTTATTTGAGAAAGTGCATTTTGTGCTACACAAATTAAAATATAGAATAAAAATTAAATTAGCCTGAATATGCTTATTTAATAACTATCCCAAATTGATGCTGAAGTGCTTTTTTGGTTATTATTATTCTGTCCTCACCAAAGTTCTTTTTCCTTTTATCTAAGGGCTTTTCCAATCTTACCGCAAAAAAATATGCATTATCTTTATATTCTACATAACCAACATACCAACCCAAATCAATAGCCTTTTTAAAATTACCTTCTGGGCTTTCGGTCCATCCCGTTGTTGATCTTAAAATATAGTCTTCGGTTTTATCTTCGATCATCAATTCTTTTACAATTTCAATGTGCTCTGTTTTGAACAGTGTATTATTTTCATAAATCCTAACCAAAAACTTAATCTGATCTCGGGCACTTATACCAATTTTAGAACCTTCATTCCAAAAATCAATAGCATCCCTGTCTCTACCAAATACTTTCCCATATTTGTGCTCTTTCATAAATTCTTTGTAAGTAATAAAATCAATAGGATTGCTTAAAGCCTTATAATACCATACGGTGCTGTTTCGGAATGCCTCAGCAAGATTGGTGTCTTTGTGCCAGGAAGGCATCTTTTTTCCTTTATGCTTATATTCTTTTCCATTCCAAGGAAGTGTATAAGAAGTATCTTTTGCCAGACCTAATTTTAAAAATAGAAGGGTATTAAAAATTTTAAATGTTGAGGCTGGTAAAACTCGTTCATTTGTTTTATTAAAATGAGACGTAAAAAGCTGATCTTCATTATAATCATAAAGTAATATAACACCCTCATAACCACCTTCTTGCATGAAGTATTTCAATGCTAGTTCTTTCTTTTGAGAGAACGATTCTTGAGGAAATAATCCAGACAGAATAAAAACTACAAGCAAAAAACGATAATTTGATAGCATAAATGGTTCAAGTATTATTTACAAATAATTCATTTTGATAAAATACCTATTAAAATCCAAGATATAAATTAAGAACGAATTTAATTTATTAAAGTAACATCACCTGCTTTAATAATAGACTTTCCACTTTTAGTTGTTAATTCCAAAAGATATACGTAGACTCCATCAACCGCATTTTTATCCCCGAATAAACCATTCCATGAAAGCAATTCTGATAGCAGTACATTTTGCTGAAAATAAACATTATTACCCCAGCGATCAAAGATCATAAAACGATTTACAGATATATCTTTATGATTACTCTTAATATTAAAAAAATCATTTATCCCATCTCCATTTGGACTAAATACATTTGGAATATATAAATCTACTGTATCGTCCACTCTTATTTCGACTATTAGTGATTTTGTACAACCTCGAGAATTAGTAAATGTCACTTCTACCACCTCATTTTCTTCAGCTGTGATAGTTATGGTCTTGCATTGCCCTTCATCGTAGGTTTCTGTGCATTCAAAATAATTTATCACCTTCCAATCTATCGAAAATCCGGTAATAGCTATTTCACTTGTTATATCCAGAGTTAGTTCTAGTAGGTCTCCATATTTTAAAACTGCCGATTCAATGTTTAAGTTAATTTGAGTTTCATTTGGATTTACAATTTCTATCTCGTCAAGGTGAATTATACAGGTTTCATTTATCTCATATGATAATCTGTAGCTTCCTGGGACTAAATTTATTATCTGGTTATTTTCGTCTAAGATGACTTCGATATCGTTAATATATAATGGATAATTATAAATATTATCTCCAATTACTTCTATGCTTGTAAATTCATCATCACAATCAAAGTCTTTTATTCCAAGCTCAAAATCAATCAATGGGATATCTTCTAAAGTATAGCTAGAAGAATTGATACAATCATTTTCATCAATAACTGTAACCTGATAAACCCCAGGACTTAAACTAATGATGTCTTTACTTGTCATACCATTGTCCCATGAATATTCAAAAGGCAGTGATCCTCCTGAAGCATCTACACCAATTTGTCCATCATCAATGCCGACACAGGAAATATCAAACACCTGACCATCGATATTGATTTGTGTTGGACTCAGAATGTTAAAAACCTCAGTAATGATGTCACTTCCAGTAGCATCAACAATTGTGGCTTGATAAATTCCATTACATAAGTCAGTGGCAGTCTGTGTAGTTTGACCATCTGACCAAATGATAATATAAGGGAGAATTCCTTCACTTATTTCCAAAACAACTGTCCCCTTACATTCTCCATAGCATAAATTGTGTGTTAACGTAGCTTGTATTAACAAAGGGTCATAATCTATATTTATTGATAATTGCGCCATGCAACCATTGGCATCAATAACGTTGACCGTATGAATGCCATAGCCTAATCCGGAGGCTATAAGTCCTATTTGTCCATCATCCCATAGTATTTGATAAGGAGAAGTTCCTCCACTAACATCAATTACTATTTCTCCATTGTCATTTGATGATCCTGATTGTGATACAGAAAGTACAACAATATCAATGTCGACAATTTCTTCTACAATAAAATCCTGAGTAACGAAACAGTTATTTGCATCAGTAAGCGTAACATTGTAGGTGTTTCCAGGTTCTATAATTATTGTGGATGATGTAGCTCCATTAGACCATGAAAAGGTGTAGGGTTCAATGCCCCCAAATCCTTCAATCGAAATTGAACCGAGATCATCATGACATAAGGGCAATTCTATGGCGTCTATTATTCCAAGAGAATCAGGTTGAGTGACTGTATACTGTTGATTTATAGTACACCCAAGTGCATCGGTTATCAATACAGAATATTCTCCAGTTGATAAGGAAGATAATATAGTGGTAGTGGCAGTATTACTCCACATCACTTCATAAGGCGCTAAGCCTCCTGATATTGCAAGCGATATTTGGCCTTGGCTATCTCCATAACATAAATTATGCACGGTGTTTTCACTTACTTCTAGGTTGCTATTTTCTGCAAGTAAAAAGGTATCCAATTTGATGCAACCTTCATTGTCTGTTATTGTAAGATAATAATATCCAGCTGGAATATTGGAAATTGATTTTGTAGTTTCTCCTGTACTCCAAAGGTAAGAAAAAGGTAAAGCACCAGCTGATGGAGTTATATTGATCGAGCCATCAGATGCACCATTACATTCAGGTTCGGTCAGACTTGTGCTATATACAAAATCTAATCCTTCCACCACATCATAGGAATAATTGTATGCACAACCAAAACTGTCTATAAGCGAAAATTCATAGAGTCCGGCTGAAATATTGGATAGGTCTTCATCCATACTGCCATTGTTCCATAAAATACTGTAAGGACTATTATTGTTTTCGATTTGCAAATTTATACTTCCTTCTTGTCCTTGAAAACATGGATTATCTACAACTTCTGCAGTAATATCCAGATCAGAATTTAAAGACAAAGCATAAGATTGAGTCCAGGTACATCCATCTATAGTTGTAATGGTAACAGAATAATCTCCAGGAGGTAAATCAAAGATATAATTTGAGTCAGAAGCTGTACTCCATATAATATTATAGTCATTTGATGCGCCGATAATCTCTAAATATATAGATCCATCATCAAAATCAGGACAATTGATATTTGAAAAAGAATCAGATACTTCAATACCTGGATCAACATTGACGTCCACAGAATCTATCGCAGAACAATTATTAGCATCCGTTACAGTGACTGCGTAAGTTCCTTGAGCTAGATCAATCAAATCTTCAGTAATAGAATCATTACTCCATTGATACATTAAAGGAGCTAACCCTTCAGAAACTGTCAAATCAATACTACCATCGGATTCTCCATTACAGCCAGTCAAAGAAGTGACAAACGAAAGATCAAGCGAAGGGAAGGTATCCACTACAAATGTTGAATATGCTGTACACCCATTGTTATCTGTAACAGTTACTGAATGACTTCCAAACCCGACATTGAATAAGGTGTCGTTAATTTCACCATTTGTCCAAAAGTAGGAGTAAGGAAATATTCCTCCACTGACAACTAATGCAATATCTGTACTACCGGAAAAGTCGCAAATAAAACTTTCGTAAGTTTCAGTAATATTAATTTCATCTGGTTCTGAGACAGTAACAGTGCCTCCAAATGATGATCCACCATCATCCACAACTACATAGTTATAAGTACCCGCACATAAATTATTGAGCATGAATCCATTCAGGTTCACATCATCCCAAACAACAGAATAAACTACATCAGGTCCATCAACTATAAGAGAGATTGTGCCATTGCAGCTTCCAAAACAAAGGACGTCTGTTGAAGTAGTAATAACATTAAAGTCGGCAGTAATCACAAATTCAAAAATTTCCTGACATCCATTTATATCAGTAACCGTAATGGAATAGGAGCCAGAAGAAAGATTATCATCCGAGTTTGTAGTATTACCGTTGCTCCATTGATAACTATAAGGCGATACCCCGCCAGTTGAAGTAATAGCAGCGGATCCAAGATTTTGCATATCTGGCTGCATAACCACAATTGTATTGATAAATGAATCCGGGCTTTCAACTGTAAAGTCCATTATTCCAAAGCATCCATCGGAATCAGTTACCGTGACTGTATAAGTGCCAGCTTCGAGGTCTTGGATATCCTCACTTGTTTCACTATTACTCCAGATATAAGTCAATGGGAAATTGCCTTGATCTACAACGATATCGACACTTCCAGTAGGTAAACCAAAACACATTAGGTCAGTAATATTGCCATTAAAATCCAATATTTCCAATTCGGGTTCCACCTGAATAGGATAAGACTCTACACAGTCCAAACCATTGGAAACTAAAACGTAATATTCCCCTGGCGAATCAGCTGAAACACTGTATGGATTAGTTTCAGCACCAGGGATTAAAAATCCATCTAGATACCATTGATATTCAGCCCATGCAATGTCATCATCTACATATAACTCAATTCCAGAAATACAATCACCTGATATGCCTACATAAATATTCTCCGGAAGTTCTAAAATATAAGTTTCTGTTGCAGAACAACCATTGGCATCCGTAACTGTCACAGTATACGTTCCTGCATATAAATTTTCGACTATCGCAGTATTATCTCCATTGCTCCAAGCAATAGTAAAAGGCATATTAGGACTGTCAATTGATAATTCGATACTTCCATTATCAATAGAAGCACAAGTTTGCTCAGTAAGTGTTGCTTGGATCTCCAATTCATCAAGCTCAATATCAACAAAAAGAGGGGCAGAAATAAGGTTGCATCCTAAATTGTCCAATACAGATACTTGGTATATTCCTGATTGACTTGGATCTATTTGGTAAGGATTCGTAATTGCACCAGGTATAGCTTCATCATCCAAAAACCATTGGTAGGCTGTGGCTCCAGAAATATTTGCTTCTAAGTAAACGCCATCAACACAGTTTCCCGATAAAGTTATTTCCGGAATTTCGCTAATAAATGGAATACTTACGATCTTGACATCATCTAAAAAATGATACTGTTGTCCTACAGTTGAACATTCATGCCCAATAGCTATTGCTGCAATATTCATACCTGCTATAAAGGATTTTTCGACATAAAGCCAACTACCTTCAGAAAACCCTTGAACGGGAATAGTTAGTATCTCAGACCAACCATTGTATAAACTCATACATTTTTCCCCATTCCAACTAGCTGGGAAATTGCTACAATCTTCTGTACCAAAAAGAACAATTTCTACATTCAAATCTGATGACCATGTATTAGAAGAATTGAAACCTATATAAAAACTAATAAAATAATTCTCATCTGAATTCATTGGAGTTTCAAGACAGGTGCCAACATATTCATAAGCGTTCCAATCCACATTAGAACCAAATCCTACTGCCCCAAACCCTGACGGAAATGGCTGAGGAATCAATGGTTGACCTGATCCTCCTTCTCCTATATAGTCACATGTATTAAAATAATCCGCGGTCCCAAAAGAAGCTGAACCCCATCCGTCATTCAAACAATTAATCCCATCTTCCACACCAGATATTGTATAGGTGCTTGGACAACAGTCATAGTTCTCGAAATTTCCTTCATCTATAATGGTCATAGCAGCATAACAGGGAATACATGCAGGATCTTGACTATCAATAAGTCCATTACCATCATCATCAAGACAATTATTGCAAATCTCTTGACCCAACAATGAAAATGCACTTAGCGTAAGTAAAGTTGCTATAATAGAAAGTCTAATCATAACGGGGGTGCTTTAACAAACAAGTCTTGTAAGATACCTATTCATTTACATAAATCCAAATAAGTTAAATTAAAAGCCAATTGACTAAATATTCGAATTACTGTCCCTTTCAGCTCGAAAACATTTACAAAAACATTATGATTTAAATTCATTAGTTTTCATAGATATCGTTCTCAATTTAAAAATTAAGAGTGGTTTTATTTAATCAATGTAATATCACCTGCTTTAATGATGGGCTCTCCTTCTTTGGTTGTTAATTCTAATAAATACACATAGACTCCATTACTCACTTCCGAATCCCCGAACAAACCATTCCAAGGAAGCAAATCTGATAGTTGTTTATTTTGTTGAGAATAAACAGTATTACCCCATCGATCATATATCATAAATTGATTAACCGTCATGTCCAAATAATTACTTGTAATTTCAAATACATCATTTATACCATCTCCGTTAGGACTAAATACATTAGGAACATAAACATACGTGGTTTTGTCAACCTTCAATACTGCTGTTAAGACCTGTGTGCAACATCGAAAATCAGTAAATGTTACTTCCAATACTTCATCTTCTTTTGCTGTGATCAGTATTGTCCTACATTGGCCTTCTTGATAGGATTCTATACATTCATATTCATTCACCACTTCCCAATCGATTGTAAACCCAATTGGAAGTAATTCATTTGTTATCTCCAGCGTCAGTTCCTGCAATTTTCCATATCGTATATCTACAGATTGAATGTTTAAGTGTAGCTGTGTTTCATTCGGATTTATAATTTCTAAATCTTCTATAAGAATCACACAGGTTTCATTTATCTTATACGATAATGTATAGCTCCCCTCAGTCAAATTTCTTATATATCCACTTTCATCTAGAATGGCTTTGGTATCGTTGATGTAAATTGGATAATCATAAATATTATCTCCTATGATCTCAATGCTTGTAAATTCCTCATCACAATTAAAGTCTTTTAAATCAAGTTCTAAATCAACTATGGGAATATTATTTAAAGTAAAGTCAGAAGAATTGATGCAATCGTTTTCATCAATTACAGTTACTTGATACGTTCCAGGGCTTAAATTGTTGACATCCTTTTCTATCATGCCATTATTCCAAGTATATGTAAAGGGCATCGTTCCTCCTGAAGCATCGACTTCAATTTGACCATCATCAATTCCCACACAAGAAATATCAAACACCTGACCATCAATATTGATTTGTGTTGCGCCCTGGATGACAAATTCCTTAGTAATAATTTCACTTCCAGTAGCATCAACAACAGTTGCCTGATAAGTACCCACACATAAGCCAGTTGCAGAAGTTGTTGTTTTACCATCTGACCAGGTGATAATATAGGGGAGATTTCCTCCGCTTACATCTAAATCAACACTCCCGTTACAATCTCCAAAGCATAAATTGTGGACCATTGAGCTTTGAAGTGTCAGTGGTGTATTATAATCTATGATTATCGTTAATTGTGCCGTACATCCATTGGCATCAACTATTTCCACCATATACGCACCATATCCCAATCCAGAAGCTATAGTTCCTATTTGTCCATCATTCCATACTATTTGATAAGGAAGAGTTCCACCAGTTACTTCAATAGTTATTTCTCCAGTATTATTCGATGGTCCAGTTTCTGTCACCGAAAGAACTGCAATATCAATTTCAAAGATTTGATCTATACTAAAGTCCAATGTTTCCAAACAATTATTTATATCAGTAAGCGTGACTTCGTAGTTATTTCCTGGCTCTATATTTATTGTAGATGATGTAGCTCCCGTTGACCACAAAATGGAGTAAGGTTCAATTCCTCCAAATCCTTCAACCGAAATAGTGCCAAGATCATCATGACAGAGAGGTAAGGCGATGTCACCAATAAATCCAAGAGATTCTGGGTCGTTAACAATATATATTTGGTTTATTTCACAACCTACTGCATCTGTGATCGACACAATATATGTTCCGGCTGCTAGATTGGATATTGTGTTCGAGTTGCTGTTATTACTCCAGTTGATCTCATATGGCTGAATACCTCCAGATATACCAATATTAATTTGTCCTTGGCTGTCTCCATGACATGAATTATGTACAATGTTTTCGTTCACTTCAATAGTACTATCTTCTGAAAGTAAAAAGGTGTCCATTTTCGTGCACCCTTCATTGTCTGTGATAGTTAGAAAATATGCTCCAGCTTGAATATTGGAAATTTGGTATGTGATGTCTCCAGTACTCCAAAGGTAAGATAATGGAAATGAGCCTGAAATTGGGGATATAATGATCGAGCCATCTGATGATCCATTACATCCGGGTTCGATTGTGCTAGAACTATATAATATCTCTAATCCTTCATCTACATCATAGGTATAATTGTATTCACATCCAAAACTGTCAATTAGAGAAAATTCATACTGTCCAGCTGAAATGTTGAATAAGTCTTCATCCGTACTTCCATTATTCCACAAAATAGTGTACAGACTATTACTGTTTCCAATTTGTATATTTATACTTCCTTCTTGGTCTTGAAAACATGATTCATCTTCAATTTCTGCGGTTATATTTAGGTCAGAATGGAGAGACAAAATATAGGATTGATTCCAGGTACAACCATTTTCATTCGTAATGGTAACTGAATAGATTCCTGGTGATAAATCATAAATATAATTAGAATCATAAGCTATATTCCACTGAATATCAAGGTTGTCCGTGCCTCCCAAGATGTCCAAATATATAGAACCGTCATCCAAATCAGCGCAATTGATGTTCGAAACAGATGCTGATACTTCAATACCTGAATCTGCATTGACTTCAACAGAGCCTATAGCTGTACAAGTGTTACTATCCGTTACGGTGACAGTATAGATTCCTGGAGTCAGGTCAATCAAATCTTCAGTTGTAGAACCATCATTCCAATTATATGAAAATGGAATTAGTCCTCCAGAAATATTCAAATCAATAGTACCATCAGGTTCTCCGTTACAACCAGCTAGAGAAGTTACAAATGATAGGTTTAGACTTTGGAAGGTATCAACTTCAAATGTCGAATTTGCCATGCAGTCATTGTAATCCGTAACCGTTGCAGAATGACTTCCAACTCCAGCATTAAATAAAGTATCTGTATTGCTGCCATTAGTCCAGGTGTAGGCGTAAGGTATTGTTCCTCCACTAACTACCAGAGCAATGGTAGTACTCTCTGAAATGTCACAAATAGAATTTTGATAGAATGCACTAATAATAATCTCATCGGGTTCTGAAATAGTAACTGTACCTGAAAGAGATGAACCAACGTCATCCATTACTAAGTAATTATAAGTACCAGCACACACATTGCTAGGCATAAAACCATCGAGGTTTGCATCATCCCAAACAACAGAATATGTCACATCTGGTCCATCTACCACTAGAGAGATGGTGCCATTGCAACTTCCAAAACATGAAACTTCAGTAGAAGATGCATTAACAAAAAAGTCAGCGGTAATCACAAATTCAAATATTTCCTCGCATCCGTTTTCATCCGTAACTGTAATGGAATATGCGCCAGGAGCAAGATCATCGTCTGAGTTTGTAGTATTGCCATTGCTCCATAGATAAGTATACTGTGGTAAACCGCCAGTTGTAGTAACAGTAGCTGATCCAGGATTACCCATATTAGGTTGTATCACAACCAGAGTATTGATGAACGGGTCTGGGCTATTAACTGTGAAATCCATTATCCCGAAACAGCCATTGGCATCCGTTACGGTGACAGTATAATTCCCTGCTGCAATGTTTTCGAGATCCTCACTTGTTGCGCCAATGCTCCATGCATAAGTCAATGGTGAATTGTTTTGTTCAGCAACATTAACATCAATACTACCCGTATATTCAAAATAACAATTTAAGTGAATGATCTCACCATTTATATTCAAAACTTCTATTTCTGTATCAACCAATAAGGGATCTGAAATAAGGTTGCATCCTAAATCATCAAATACGGATACTTGATACGTTCCTAATTGACTCGATTCTATTGGGTAAGGATTCGTGACGGCACCTGTAATAGTTTCGCCATTTAAATACCATTGATAGGAAGTCGCATCTGCTATATCAGTTTCTATATAAATGCCATCAATACAATCTCCAGTAAAAGTTATTTCTGGAACATCACCAAGTAGAACCAGAGGTCCAAGGAATCCAGTGATTTCAATATCGTCTATAAAATGGTAATTATGTGGTGGAATAGTTTCAAGAAAAGCGCAACTATGTCCAATTGCAATGGCCGATATATCAACACTAGTAGTAAAATTGGATGAAAAATACACCCAACTACTATCTTGGTCGCCTATAACATTAAAGGAGGCAATTTCAAACCAAGTAGGACCGAAGCAGTTAGCATCAAACATGCTGGAGCAATTAGTTGCTCCAAAGAGTGAGAATTCAACATTCAAACTAGATAGTAAATCCAAAGAGGTATTAAATCCTGTATAAAAGCTAATGTCATAGGATTCACCAGCTACTAAATTGTTATCTAAACAAGTTCCAATTGTTTCGGCCCAAGTTGCAATGCCTATTACTCCATTTCCTGAGGGGATAGGTAATGGTACTAGTGGTTTGTTATCTCCGCCGAGATAGTCGCATGTATTAAAATAGTCAGTGGTACCAGCGGTAGATTGCCACCCATTAATACAAAAAGTTTGTGCATCGTCTTCTGGACAACATGAAAAATCTTCAAAATCTTCGGCTATAGTTCCAAATATGTATCCATAACAAGCTTCACATGCAGGATCTAGATGATCAATAAGCCCATTCCCATCATCATCTATATTATTATTGCAAATTTCTTGGCCTGAAACGAACGATGTGATTAGGGTAAGTGTAATTGCTACAGCAAATATTAATCTAATCATAAAAAGAGTGTTTTAAGAATAGAACTTAACAATATAATTTTTATAAAATCATGCGTTCGTTTATTTCTGAATCTATTATTTCATAACTGTAATATCCCCGGCTTTACTTAGATGCATTCCACTTTTAGTTGTTAATTCTAAAAGGTATACAAAAACACCATCATTCACTTCTTCCTCCCCAAACATACCGTTCCATGAAAGCAATTCTGAAAGCTGCACATTTTGTTGAAAATAAACATTATTTCCCCAACGATCAAAGACCATAAACCGATTTACGAAAATATCAAAATGGTTACTCTTAATGTCAAAAAAGTCATTCACCCCGTCTCCATTTGGGCTAAATACATTTGGTATATATAAATCTACTGAATCGTCAACCCATATTTCCACAGTTAGTGTTTTTACACAACCGCGATTATCCGTAAATGTTACCTGCACTACCTCATCCTCCGTAGCTGTAATTATTATAGTCTTGCATTGCCCTTCTTCAAAAGTTTCAGTGCATTCGTAAGAATTGATCACCTCCCAATTAATCGAATATCCAGTAAGAGATAATTCACTACTTATATTCAATGTGAGTTCTAACAAGTCTCCATACTTTAAATTTGCCGATTCAATGTTTAAATTAATTTGAGCTTCATTTGGATTTACAATTTCTATCTCGTCAAGGTAAATTATACAGGTTTCATTTATCTCATATGATAGCCTGTAGCTTCCTGGAACTAAATTTATTATCTGGTTATTATCGTCTAAGATGACTTCGATATCATTAATATATAATGGATAATTATAAATATTATCTCCAATTACTTCTATGCTTGTAAATTTTTCATCACAATCAAAGTCTTTTATTCCAAGCTCAAAATCAAGCAATGGGATATCTTCTAAAGTATAGCTAGAAGAATTGATACAATCATTTTCATCAATAACTGTAACCTGATAAACCCCAGGACTTAAATTACTGATCTCCTTACTTGTCAGACCATTGTTCCATGAATATTCAAAGGGCAGTGATCCTCCTGAAGCAGCAACTCCAATTTGTCCATCATCAATGCCAAAACAGGAGATATCAAATACCTGGCCATCAATATTGATTTGGGTTGGACTCTGTATGCTAAATGCCCCAGTATTGATTTCACTGCCTGTAGCATCGACAATTGTTGCTTGATAATTACCATTACATAAGTCAATGGCGGTTGGCGTAGTTTGACCATCTGACCAAGTGATAGTGTAAGGGAGAATTCCTCCACTTATATCTAAAACAACTGTCCCTTCACATTCTCCATAGCAAAAATTGTGTGTTATCATATTTTGTATTAACAAAGGGTCATAATCTATATTTATTGATAATTGCGCCATGCAACCATTGGCATCAATAACGTTGACCGTATGAATGCCATAGCCTAATCCAGAGGCTATAAGTCCTATTTGTCCATCATCCCATAGTATTTGATAAGGAGAAGTTCCTCCACTAACATCAATTACTATTTCTCCATTGTCATTTGATGATCCTGATTGTGATACAGAAAGTACAACAATATCAATGTCGACAATTTCTTCTACAATAAAATCCTGAGTAACGAAACAGTTATTTGCATCAGTAAGCGTAACATTGTAGGTATTTCCTGGTTCTATAATTATGGTGGATGATACAGCTCCTGTAGACCACAATATTGAATAAGGTTCAATTCCTCCAAATCCTTCAATGGAAACTGAACCCAAATCATCAAAACATAGAGGCAATACTATGTCTCTTATTATTCCAAGCGAATCTGGTTGCGTGATCGCATACAGTTGGGAGACTTCACATCCAAGTGCATCGGTTATCGTTACAGAATATTCTCCTTCTGATAAAGTTGACAATATGCTGGTGGTCGCGGTAGTATTCCACATCACTTCATAAGGCTCTATACCTCCTGATATTTCTAGTGATATTTGGCCTTGGTCATCTCCATAACATTGATTATGCAGAATGTTTTCACTTATTTCTAGGTTGCTATCTTCTAAAATTAAAAAGGTATCCAAATTGATACATCCTTCGTTGTCTGTTATCGTAAGATAATATACTCCTGCTTGGATATTGGAAATCAGATTGGTTGTATCTCCGGTACTCCAAAAGTAGGAGAATGGCAAGGAACCAGCAGAAGGGATAATATTGATCGAGTCGATTGAAGTGCCATTACATTCTGGTTCGGTAACACTTGTACTATATACCATTTCTGCCCCTTCCTCTACATCATAGAAATAATTGTATGCACATCCAAAACTGTCTATTAGCGAAAATTCATATAATCCAGCTGAAATATTGGAAAGATCTTCATCCGTACTGCCATTGCTCCATAGAATGTTGTAAGGACTATTGCTGTTTTCAATTTGCATATCTATACTTCCATCTTGATCCTGAAAACATAAATTATCATTAATTTCTGCAGTAATATTTAGATCTGAATTTAAAGACAAAGTATAGGATTGATTCCAGATACAACCATCTATACTTGTAATGGTAACGGAATAGTCTCCAGGTGATAAATCAAAGATATAATTTGAGTCAGAAGCTATACTCCATACAATGTCATAATCGCTTGATTCACCGATAATATCCAAATAGATAGATCCATCATTTAAATCTGGACAATTGATATTTGAAAAAGAGGAAGATACTTCTATACCTAAATCCACATTGACATCCACGGAATCTATAGCCATACAATTATTTGCATTCGTAACAGTGACCACATAAGTCCCTTCAGACAACCCTATCAAATCTTCAGTTATAGAATTATTGCTCCATTGATACATAAAAGGAGCTAATCCACCTGAAGCTGTCAAATCTATGGTACCATCCAGTTCTCCATTGCATCCAGCCAAAGAAGTGACAAATGAAAGATTTAACGAGGGGAAGGTATCCACTGCATATACAGAATTTGCAGTACAACCATCAGTATCAGTAATATCTACGGTGTGACTTCCAAATCCTACATTGAATAAGGTGTCATTGATACTACCATTTGACCAAGAGTAAGTGTATGGTGGTGCTCCTCCACTAACTACTAAAGCAATATTCGTCATCTCTGAAATGTCACAAATAAATTTCCTATAAGTTGCAGTAATAATAATTTCATCAGGTTGTGAGACTATAACTGTACCGCCAAATGTTAAACCATCTTCATCTGTTACTAGATAACTGTAAGTACCCGCACATACTGTATCGGGCATGAATCCTTCCAGATTTACATCATCCCATACAACAGAATAGGTTATATCTGGCCCATCAACAGAAAGAGAAATAGCCCCATCACAGCTTCCAAAACAAGAAACATCCGTGAAAGAAGTGTTAACAAAAAAGTTGGTAGTAATTTCAAATTCAAGTATTTCCTGACATCCATTTTCATCTGTAATAGTAATAGAATATAAGCCAGCAGAAAGATTATCATCTGAGTTTGTAGTATTGCCATTGCTCCATTGATAAGTGTACGGTTGTACACCACCATTAGAAGTTATAGTAGCTGATCCAAGATTTCCCATATCAGGCTGTATCACAACAAGAGTGTTGATGAATGGGTCTGGGCCATTAACTGTGAATTCCATTTCCCCAGAGCAGCCATTGGCATCTGTTACTGTGACCGTATAACTACCCGCAGCAAGGTTATCAATATCGGCACTGGTTTCGCCATTACTCCAGAGATAAGTTAGTGGGAAATTGATTTGATTGGCGTCTAGACTTATACTTCCAATACTTAATTCAAAACATGTCAAACCAACAACATATCCACTAATATCCAGAACGTCCACTTCGATATCAACCTGAATTGGATATGATTCCGTACATTCTGTTCCATTGGAAACTTCAACGAAATATTCTCCTGAAGCATTAGATGGGATAGCAAATGGATTACCTACTGCACCTGGGATTAAAACACCATCTAAATACCATTGATATACTGCTCCAGCAAAGCCATCATTTACATATACCTCTACTCCTGATATACAATCACCTGTTACTGTAGCATCAATAATCTCAGGGGGCACTAAAACATAAGTTTCGGTAGTAAAACAACCATTGGAATCAGTAACAGTTACTGAATATGTTCCTGCATCCAGATTTTCGATGATCGCGGTATTAGCCCCGTTGCTCCAAGAAATTATATAAGGCATATTAGGGCTATCGATAGATAATTCAATAGTCCCATTAGAAATATAAGCACAAGTTTGATCAGTAAGAATTGCTTGGATATCCAATACTTCTAGCTCAACATCAATAAAAAGGGGTTTTGAAATAAAGCTGCATCCTAAATCATCTAATACAGAGATATGATACTCCCCCGATTGAGTAGCATCAATTTGATATGGATTAGAAGTCGCACCAGAAATAGCATCACCATCTAAAAACCATTGATATGAAATAGCACCAACAACATCAGTTTCTAAAAAAAAGCCGTCTATACAGTTTCCTGATAAGAATATTTCTGGAATATCACTAAGTATCTTACCAAAGGTTCCACTAATTTCAATGTCATCTAAAAAATGATAATTAGCCTGTGGAAGGTTAGTATAAAAATCACAACTATACCCAAGGGCAATACCGTTTGTTATAAAGTCAGTGCTAATAGTTGATGTAAATAATATCCAACTACTATCTTGGAGTCCTATAACATTAAAAGTAGCAATTTCAAACCAAATGCTACTATTACAGTTTGCAGCACCTTCTGTTTGAGGCAAATCATTAATGCAACAACCTGTTCCAAAAAGTGAAAACTCAACATCCAAAGAAGATGCCAAATTAGGTGTGGCATTAAATCCTACATAAAAGCTGATATCATAGGTTTCACCAACTAATAAGGTATTTTCTAAACATTTACCAATTGATTCATTAAAAGTACCGATACCTCCAACTCCTTCTCCTGAAGGTAAAGGTAATGGAACTGGTGGTCTAATGCCTCCACCCATATAATCACATGTATTATAATAGTCAGGAGTACTTGCTGTCGACTCCCACCCGACTAAACAGTTAAATTCCATAGGACCAGATGGACAACATGAATAATCTTCAAAATCTTCTTTTATAGATTCAAAAGCAAGTTCAAAACAGTCTTGACATGCAGGATCTAGATTATCAATAAGTCCATTGCCATCATCATCTATGCTATTATTACAAATCTCTTGTCCCAGTAATGGAAATGATATTAATGTAAACAATATTACCGTCGTAAATAATAGTCTAATCATACTACGAGTATTAAAAGAAAAAAGGGTGCTACGGCATTCTAAGTCAAATGTGCTGGGTAAAATCCATTTGACCAAATAGCCAATTTATTGTTTTAATAATACGAAAATATTTATAATTACTTGGTATTGTAAATGTATTATCTTAGAACATGGGGGAGGTAAAATAGACTAATCACGATAACATTGCTAAAATATAGATACCTAAAACACAAAAAAAGGATGCCTAGAAAGTTGATTTTGTTAGAAATGAAACCTAAGGTGCGATTCCTCTCTTGCCGAGGATAATGTAATACCCAATCTTTTACCAGATTCAAAGTGAGGGCAAATTAATCTAGGCATATTCAGCTATAAATATACCTATTGCTTTTAGTGCGTTATGTGGTGTTACATCTGAATCTAATACCCCATTTTATAATCTTTTTACGTAAAAACGGGGCAATAGTTTTCTAACCATATTTGGTCATTCGCCATGACTGGCTTTGCTTACCCAACGCTAACGCGTTCATTCCCTTATCACCTATCTTGGCAGCACACCGCTAAACGCGTTCCTTCACTTATCAGCTATAATGAGCCTCCCACCGCTTACGCGTTCCTTCACTTAGCAGCTATCGTATGTCCACCCACCGCTAACGCGTTCCTTCTTTTAGCAGCTATCGCTGCTACATCTTCGATGATCGTTCAGTCATATCTTCGATGATCGTTCAGTCATATCTTCGATGATCGTTCAGTCATATCTTCGATGATCGTTCAGTCATATCTTCGATGATCGGTCATTCCTCTGCTTGATCAGAAAACGAAACAAACCTGCCTGCCTGCCGGCAGGAGAATCAAACCGCTAAAATGGCTAGACTACTAATGTGACTGAATGATCTATCGTAGATAGTTTGAAGCGGGACTGACTGGTCTTTGGAGAAGCCAAAGTATTGAGCAACAGCTCAATAAAGGAAGGAACCCGAAAGGAGTGGGTAGATAAATAAATGAAGAAACCTGCATTACAGGATGGGTTGGCTTCCCGTTGCTTACGCGTTCCTTCCTTTGTCGACTATCGTCGCCACTCTTCGAGTTCAGTCAGTCCCCCCAGTTTAGCAGCAATCCTCCCTCTTATTTGTTCTGTATTATTTGAAGAGCTTTAAAATCTAATCTAAGAACTTCTATTGGAAGGGCTTACTTCTGAATACCCCTAATCTAAACAGCACTGAGAAGTTTAGAAGTAATAATTGTATCCTAAAGGTTGATATCATAACGAATCTAAGTAGATTTTAGATTCTACCATTAGCCAAAATAGATATCATTCTCAATCCAAGAATTAAGTAATGATACTATTTTAACTTATGAAAAATATTGGATCTTATTTAAAATGAAAATATCCAGGAACTATCCCTGTTGTAAATGAGTCAATTTCTACATCATCCTTAGAAAAGACATACACTTCACCTAGACTCTGATTGTCCTTAGAGTCAGATATATATAACTTATCTTCCTCTGTGTCAAAACCTAAAGCAGATGCAGAAATCACCTTAATGACCTTGCGTTCTGAAGGATCAAAATTCAATGATTCTTTAATTATTTGACCAGCATCAAGATAATATATGAACCCATTATCGGCATCAATAGAAAGTGCAGATGAGAATCCACCTGAAATATCTTGGGAGTAAATAATTTCCTGATTTGCAATTTTCACAATTTTACCTGTTGTACTATTTGTGGGATCACTAAAGTCAGTAAAGCCATTGCAGATGACATATACATTATCATCATTGTCTTTAACCATCAAACTCGGATTATCACCAACTACGATAGACTTTACAATCGAATTATCATCAGTGTCCATAATTAGCACCAATGAATCTCTTAAAAAACCTCCTCCTTTTGCTATATAAAGTAAATTGTCTACGAATACTAATCCTTCCGGTCCATTTCCTAATTCTATATAGTTTTCTACAGAATTTGAATTTGAATTGATCTCAAAGACTCCACCATTACTACCTGTATCACCCCATGCACTTAGATATAATTTGCTGCCATTACTGGCGAAATATCTTCCTTGATTTATGTTTGAAATTGTGTCTATAAAAGTAAAAGCATCATTTTCTGTAACGACTACTTTCCCTCCATTATTGATAGATATGAAATTTTTCCCATCATGTTCTATCATAGATTGTGCAATATTCCCCAATACTGCTCCATCATTGCTTACACTAAAAATATTCTGAGAAGGCGTAGAAGTTCCTCGTCCTTTGAAAGTAAGAGTTCCTGTCCCTGTCGTAAAAGGCCCTTGGTTTACTATCACGACACCATCATTGTATTCTGTCTTTTCTGGTGTATCATCTCCACATGAGGACATTGTAAACATTATTAATACGAGCCCATAAATAATTTGCTTAATCATTCTTTATGTAATTTTATTAAAATTTAAAATTTATTCCTAGCCTAAATACACGCAAAGGCATAGGATAGAAACTGATATTTTCATAGTCATTATTAAGTCCATTTTCTATGGCTAATGACAGGTTTAGTTCTTTCTTTTTGAATTGAAATCTTTTGTTGACTTCTAGATCTGCTATAAAATAACCAGACACAAAATTTGAGTTATCCAGTGTATCGTATCGCTTACTATAGTATTGAGGCCTCAAATGAAAATGCCAACTTTGTCTGATGAAAGATATTTGTCCCGTAATTTTATGTGCAGGAATAAATATGGCTTTCTTGCCCTCATTGTCAGTATTGAAATAGTGTTTAATTAGCCTACTATCTGTAAAGCCATAAAGCAAATGTACCTTCAGCAGACTGACTCCGTTTAATTGAATTTCTTCAATCAATTTAATTTCAAAACCAAGATTCCTAACCTTTCTTTGGTTTACAGGTTGAAATATGCCATCAAATAATGCCCATTGAATCCAATCGTCAATCAGGTTAAAGAAGATGTTTAGATTTACTGATTTAGATTTCTGTTTTCCATATTCCAAATCAAATCCAAGATCAAATTCATGGCTTCTTTCAGTTTTTAAGTCAGGATTACCTCCTGTCGGCCAATATAAATCGTTGAAAGAAGGCAAAGTATAACCCTTATTGTAGCTCAAAGTAGAAGTCAAATCATTGACTATTTCCGTTTTGAATCTTAAGCCCAAGACAAAAGGTTGAAGTTTCGAATCTACCCATTCTTGACGGACGGAAACCCCAAGACCTAAACTTTTAAATTCTGTATTATAATTTCCTGAAAAAGCAATTGAGTTTCTCAAATGGTCAGGAACAAAGAAAGATGCTTGCACTTTATCTCTTCTATATTGACCACTTAAACTCAAACCTGAAGAATGCATAAAGTCTATAGCGATATTATGTACTTTAGTTGTTGCCAATGATGATATCCCTGGAGCTTGATAATCAAGTGACTCATTAAAATATGCGTTTCTAATTGAAAACTTGCTAGCATTTGATAAATAATAATCAAGATGAAGAAACCCTCTATAATTGCTATCTTCTTGTTCTTGAATTATATTTACTGAGGTCTTTGTAGGTGGTATATTTCTTTCAGCTTCTTGCAACCATGCACCACCTGTTAGACTGATTTTATCTGATACGATATAATTGCCTTCATAATTAATATCCCACATAGAAAATTTAGCCATTTTCTGAGTGACCTTTCTTCCAAAAATCAAGTATGAATACTGGTTTTCATCCGAAGTCAAGTTCACTGCAAAATGATGATGATAGTTTTTATATTTCAGCTTATTTAAGACCGTAAAGTTTCGATTCTTTGAAGATGTCAACGACAGATTAATGCTTGTCGAATTGTGCGCTATTACATTATTTCCTAATGAAATAGCTCCCGCAATACTTGCATTTCCTGTGATTGCAGTAGTTCCATTTTGATAAAATTTTGTCCGATCAAATGTATTCCTGATTAGACTCAAATCGAAAGTACCATTCACTACGCTTTGGATATTAAAGCCACCCCATAAGACTGCAATGTGTCTAGATGCCATTCCACGGTGCAACAAAGTCGAAATCAATGAAGGTCCACCTGTTCTTAATGCAGCAAAACCCTGATTGTCAAGAGTAGAAGTCATAGAAAGCCCCAAATTACTTCCTTCTCCAAATTTAAGATTATCAGCTTTCTGTACATAGTCGATAATCTCGACGGAATCTGCAATAACTGCTTTGATATCATCTTGACCTTGCAACAGTAGATTACTTCCGATCAATAAGTACAATATGACAACTAAATTCTTGATAATATTACTTTATAAAATGAAAACTGGATTAATATCCAACTCATCATTCATTACTTGTTATAGGAAATATTATACAAAAGCTCCATAGAGTACATGGCAGTACTCCGTATTTGGAAACTTTTGAATAAAATTAATCCCGATTATATTCAAAACGTCATTGCTTTGGCAGGTCTTCTGACTTACTTCATTTTGAATCGACCTTCCCGATATAAAATCAGTGGTAAAAATGATTCAGAACTTGTTGAAGTTTACAGCTACGGGTATAGTTTCAGATTTTCACTGAATTCCCTTTTAATCCTGGTACACATACCTAGGAACCAAAAGCAAGGCGAAGGTAATAAATTTAGTTTATGGTGTGTGCTTCGCACCGTGTAAAACAAATTGCACAAAATTTGATTTTACTTTATTATGGCATATTAGATATTTGGTCTATAAATGTAAGCATCCGAGCAACTACATATTGCTAGGAATTCGGTCGAAATAAAAACAGAGCTTGCCAATCCTTCCCGATAACTATCGGGAGGCTTGGGAATCTCGGTCATAGTGCGCAAAGGGATTCCCAAGCTTGCAAAGATTGGTAAGCCCGACATCTTTCTCAATCTAATGTAGAAAATTTATAAAGATTAGTATTTCAATTTATTGTACGTCTATCAGCAGGATTTTAATTATCCATCGCAGACGCATTTCTTCACTTGAAAATTTCATTTTCACTTTTAACTTAAGATTTGCTTAATCCTATTGACCATAAACGACACCTATCTCCTTAAGAATTGAAGTAATAACGAGATGATTATCAGATTATAATACAAAAGAATTGTCCTTATGACCCAATGTGGTGAGTACTGAAACTTTAAACAGAATTCTTTTGAGTGAAATATGAAATTATATTAAAAATAAACTCTGGTTGCTCAAATTTGCTGTCTCGCAAAGCTTTGAATGTCAACCAAACAGCTACAGGAAGTACGATAAGGTTTGCCAACCATGCCGCAAGAATTGGCCCCATAGACTGACTTCTGACCAGTTTTTCTCCCATTATAGTAGTAATGATAAATAGCATGTAAAATAGAATGGCAAATAAAAGTGGATATCCATAGCCGCCTTTTCTAATTATACTCCCTAATGGAGCACCAATAAACAGAAATAGGATGCATATTGAAGCGAAACTAAATTGCTGATTTAGCCTCAAATAATATTTATTCTTTTTATAATCAAGAGATGTAATATTAGTTGTAGCATTTCTCAATAAGTCCTTTCTTCTGCTACTACTTTGGACAGCTTTCACATAAAGATTATTCTTATCGTTATCAGATATTGTTTGATGCCAACTATCATAAGAAGATAGTGTGTCTGTTTGATTTTGTTCGACAATTTTACCTAATGCAATCTTGACAAATTTCTTTGATGTAGAGTTTGCATTCTTCATAGCATCTGCTATATCTTTCCTCCTTTGTTTATCCTTTTGCGATTTTGTTTTTTTACTATCTGGAGCTTTTCGATTTTCACTGGATTTTTTACGAAGATTCTTTTTCTCGTCAAATTCTTTTATTCGTAACGCCTCTTTTTCTTCATCCTCGAGAACTGATTCTATTAAAGATTCCATTTTCAAATTGACCGAATCTATTGCTTCCATGAGTTGGAATGCATTAAGCATATCTTCTTTTCTTCCACTAATATTTATACCACTATCATCATCAGTATCAAATTCACTCATGTCAAAGACCTTCTTCCATTCCTTGAAATCTGTCCGCATGAATGGATATTTCTTTCCTTTTTTCTTCTTTTTAGCAGTTCTTTTCATTTCTCTATAAGAAGTGCCATTTACCAATTCCATGATAAAAAAACCACCATCATTATCATTGTACATCCTTCCAGATTCTGCCTTGGTCAAATTCATCAACGACTTGTCACTCATCGTATGGTCATAGATATATACATCCTTGATAGATTCATCATCCTTTCCCTTTTCGTTTACTCTTATAGAATATCCAGAGAAATCTCGATTGAATATCTTCTCTTCAAGTGCCAATGATGGCTTTTGAGATTTAATAGCTAACATTCTTTTTTTGAATTGTAGCTGTGCAGAAGGTTTGAGATAATTAGAGGCAAATAAGGAAAGTAAAGCAGTCACTAGGGCAAGAATAATTGATGAACGCATAACTCTAATCAGCGAAACCCCTGCCGATTTCATACTTGACAGTTCATACCTTTCACTCATATTCCCCATCACCATGACAGAGGCCAAGAGTATAGCAATAGGTAAAGCCATGGGAATTTGAGTGACGGCAAAATAAGATATCAACTCCAGTAAATCGATAATTGAAAAGCCCTTACCTAGTATATCATCAATATGCTTCCACAAAAATTGCATAACAAGGACAAACTGAGCAATAAAAAAAGACAACAGATAAGGCCCCAAGTAACTTTTCAGGACTAAAAGATCTATTTTTTTTAATTTACTCAAAGAGGTTATGTATTTGTATCAATGTAAAGAACGCTTAAATATAGTAATAGTGTTTTCCAATATTCATATTTCAGAAATTGTTAACTATTATATTGGTTTAAAGTAGTGTATAAAAAAAGCTGTTGATATGATCAACAGCTTTTTTGAAACTTTATTTTTTTAAGATATCTATGCGAATACCTCAACTCCAGCAAAATGAAAACTACCTTCAATTGCAGCATTTTCATTGCTATCAGAGCCATGCACTGCATTTTCTCCAATATTAGTAGCATAGTTTGCTCTAATAGTTCCTTCAGCAGCTTCAGCAGGATTCGTTGCTCCTATCAATGTTCTGAAATCTTCAACTGCATTGTCCTTTTCTAGAATAGCAGCCACTATTGGGCCAGAAGACATGAATCCTACTAATTCACCATAAAATGGTCTTTCGCTGTGTACAGCATAAAATTCACCAGCTTTACCAGCTGAAAGTTTTGTATATTTCATTGCAACGATCTTAAATCCAGCTGCAGTGATTTGGTTTAAAATAGCTCCGATGTGTCCATTTTTCACAGCATCAGGTTTAATCATTGTGAAGGTTCTATTACTAGCCATTGTATTATTTTTTTTATGTGATTTCTTAATTCGGGCGCAAAAGTACAAAACATATCAACCTTTTCATTGAAATATTAAAAGAAATTAATTGAGGTTTTCTTACTGCATCTTGTACTATTGTGTTAAATCTAGTGGTTCAAATCATAAATACTTGACAGCTTAAATGGCCACTTTTTCCTTGATTCTTCTTCTTTCGTCAGTCAGGTAGCTACGGCTATCTTCCTTTCTCAATCCTTGACTAAAGAAAAAACAGACTCATTTTAACTATCAATAACTTATGGCTTGAGCCACTAGACATATTACAAAAAAAATAAAGTTGGTTTTGAGAATATCTTAATTTTTTATTTTAAAAAAAAAGTTTACCATGACTTCATAAAGGAAACGCTAACTCAAATGTTGACTTATTCAATGAAATGCTAGTTCATTAAAATAACTATTATCCTAAATTTCAAAACCATATTGAAAATTGAAATGTTTATCTTTTTATTATGAATTTTTCGTTATTCTGCATTTGTGCAGTTGAGCGATTCAGCAAAAGAAAAAATATGTTTGGTTGGTTATTCAAGAAGAAAACAGATAGAGAAAAATTAGAACTACAATACAAGCGCCTCATGGTGCAATCATTCGAATTATCAATAACGGATAGAAAAGCCAGTGATGCTAAAGTTGCAGAAGCAGATTTGGTCTCTAAGATGATTGATGATATAGATGAGAAAATAGTTAATAATTGATAATTAATAGTTGATAATTAATAGTTAATAATGAAAAGTTATTAATGAAGGTAATATCGTAAAAGGTTTTAGGGTATAGGGTTTTGGATGGTTAGATGTTGACAGCAGGATGTATATTGTCAACATCTAAATAAACTCCGTGAATCTCCGAGCAAACCTCAATGAATCTCTGTGTAACTAGTCAACATCTAACCATGCAAACCTCAAACCTCTCACCCTACTTTTTCCCTAAATTTCAAAATTAAATCCCTTAGCCTTAAACTCCTCATACTTCTCGGTTTCGAATCTGAACAATTTCGCTGGCCTATGAGCAACTCCAGTCTGATATTCCTTCACATCTACCAATATACCCATTGATAAAAATTTCTTTCTAAAATTTCGCTTATCTAGGTTTTTATTTAGAACAGCTTCGTATAGATCTTGGACGTCAGAAAGTGTGAATTTCTCATGTAGCAACTCGAATCCAATTGGCATAATCTTCACTGAATTTTGCAGTCTCTTGGTGCATTTTTGCAATATTTCCAAGTGATCAAAAGGAAGTACCTCCAATTCAAAAACAGAAAACCACTTTACTTCAGATGCAAAAGATGCAGCTCTTGGCTTCACTTTGTGGATATTGACAAGGCTATAATAGGCGACTGTAACTACCCTACCTACAGGGTGTCGATCTACCTTTCCAAAGGTGTGAACTTGCTCTAAGTAGACATCAATCAGACCTGTCAATTCTTTCAACACTCTTTTCGGAGCATCTCGCAAATTTTCTTTTGGATGAACAAGATCACCTGGCAAGGCCCATTCTCCTTTATAAGGTTCCCCTTTACGGCGGATAAGTAAAACTTTTAATTTGGATTCGTCTAACCCAAATATGACATTATCAACTGAAAAAGCTGATTTAAAGAATGAATTTTTAAATGGCATATACTACTTCTGTCTTCTTTTGAAAGGATAACTCCTCTAACTAAGATATGTTTAATCATTAAGTTATGCAATCGAATATTTGAGTTTCATAAAACATCAATGTAATCAATTTACACATTTCTAAAACCCAAAAGTAATTTTTTAGCTTTGAATAAAAAAGGATAACACCGGATTTAGTGTAAAATATACATTAAGTATAGGCAAAGACATTAATTTCTCTTATTCTTGACCCACGTAATAATTACTAATAAATAGAATAAATGATCAATTTAATAAGTGACACAGTTACTAAACCAAGTGCCGAAATGCTTGATTTCATGTTTAAAGCAGAAGTTGGCGATGATGTGTTTGGAGAAGATCCTACAATAAATGACCTAGAAGACTATTGTGCCAATCTATTTGGAAAGGAGAAAGCTATATTCTGCCCTTCAGGAACAATGACAAATCAGATCGCTATAAAATGTCATACACAGCCTCTAGATGAAGTGATTTGCGACCACTATTCTCATGTATATCAATATGAGACAGGAGGTTATGCATATAATTCGAATGTAGCTATTAACTTGATTGAAGGGACGAATGGAAAAATCACTGCCGAGCAAATCGAAGCTGCCATCAAACCTGTTTATGATTGGTTGCCTATTTCTAAACTTGTTGTCATTGAAAACTCTTGTAACAAAGGTGGAGGAAGCTTCTACACAATAGACGAACTTGAACCTATCTCAAAATTATGTAAGGATCGAGGACTGAAACTTCATTTGGACGGAGCAAGATTATTTAATGTCCTTGTAGAAACGGATGAATCTCCGCAAGAAATAGGAAAGCTGTTCGATTCGATTTCGATTTGCATGTCAAAGGGCTTAGGTGCTCCTGTAGGATCTTTGCTGATAGGGACAGAAGAAGTAATCAAGCAAGCCAGAAGATATCGGAAAGTGATGGGCGGTGGAATGAGACAGGCAGGATATTTGGCTGCTGCATGTAAATATGCCATGATAAACAATGTCGATCGTCTAAAAATAGATAATCAAAAAGCGAAAGAGCTAGGTGAAGTATTGTCTAATCAATCTTATGTAAAATCTGTAAGGCCAGTAATGACTAATATCGTAATCTTTGATTTGAAAGATGGACTTTCTGCCGATAGATTCCTGGAAGAAATGAAAGACAATAATATAGTTGGAGTAGCTTTTGGACCTCATACAGTACGATTTGTAACTCACTTAGATTACAATGATCAAATGCATGACAAGGTACTAGAAGTATTGCAGAATATCAATCTGTAAAGTTACATATAGCACCATTTTCGCATTCTAGATAACCTGCAATTAGTAAGGTTTTTCCTATTGTATTTAGCACATTTAGTATTCCTGAATTGAATAGATTGCCATGAGTTTCAAATCTTGCATTCGGGCTATCCAAATCAATAGTCAATGTAGATCCCATTGGAATGGTAATTTGTCCACCCACTTCTACGACTAATGATTGATAAGCAAAACTTCCAATTGGGAGTGAAGGGAATTCAACTTCAGGGCAGCCACAATTAGGGATCAAAATAGAATCTTGTAATGTTGGTAGAGAACCACCTGACCAATTTGAAGCATCTTCCCAGTCAGTATTAGTTCCATTCCATATCTTCCATCCATCCAAATCGTTAGATACTGAGTCATAAGAAAATAGGGCCAGAATTTCAGCATCTGTCACTTGTGCAGGATTCGAAAAATCAAGACCAATATATTGAGCAGGAAGGTTGACATTTTGAAAACGGGCATAGTCAAAAGTCCCAATCAAGTCAGCATTGAAGGGTTGAAACGATGTAGGGTCAGGATCCAAATCTTCATTCAGCGTATTGAAATTATGAAAGGAATAAGTATATGTGTTGACCTTGGACCAATCAGTATAGGTCACCATGCCTACTTGTAATGTATCTGGCATGTCACCACGATCGTATCTTTGTCTGACTACAAAGCTTTCTCCAGGTATTTGATGCAAAACTACGATAGCATCCCCAATTTTAATAAGCCTTATTAAGGCAGATTGGTCACTGACAGGATTATAATTTAATACTGAATTACTATTAATGGTGTTTTTTACTTCAAATTTAGGGACATTTGTAACATTGGCAGAGCCTATTGATAAAAAGACATAATTTTCATTTCCCAATTCCCATTCAGTGACAGCATCTGTGATTCCCGTGGGAGTTCTTATCATAGCACCTGACAAAGAAAATGTCGACGAAGGCTGATCATCACCAGCTTTGTTGGAAGAGTTGGCAAATATTGTAAATATAAAATCACCAACTACTTCTTTGAATAACAATGTAGACCTATAATCATCAAACCATGCAGTCGTCCATGGCACCATAGTCAATTGACCTTCATTGCTGATATTAATGTCATATTCTTCTAGGTGAGTCTGAGGCCATCCTTCCACCTCTTCTACATTTTGCCAATCTCCTAATGAGCATACCCTTTTGAATTCATCTGATAGATCAGCCAATTGGGCATACATCGACCCACTAAAGAGAAGTACTAATAATACTGAGGATAATATTTTCATAGAATAAAGATAATGATTACCAAAGTCATGAAGTAATGGAAAACCACTAAATTAAAATAGGAATTTTCCTGTAGTCAATAACGATAAGCTAATCACTTTCAATTTATTCTATAAAAGAAGAGAAGATGACTTTCATAACTAACAGCTATCTAACAGCCTATCGGGCTGTAACACTACAACTAGGGGCAATCGCCCCTAGTCTTATCTATAAATAAAACAAGTTGGCTGTAAGTCAACAATATCTTGCTGGATATTTACACTATTTATTTTGGGTAAAGCTATAGAGATAAACCATCAGACTACGCCTTAATATTTAATTATAAGCCTCGAATGTTATTCGGTGATTTCATGTTTTGTCATCCATGCAAATGGATTTTTTTTTGTATTATCATTATGAGCAAAATCTATTTGATAAATAAACCTTCGATTTAAATATAATTGCTAATTCCGTGTAATTTTGCAAAATGTCAAAGTCTATAAAAAACAGAGAAGAAATACTTGCTAAACTAGGGATAGCATCGCTGAATGATATGCAAAATGAAGCTCAGTTTGCCATACATTCGAATCCTGAAGTAATTCTTTTGTCTCCTACTGGAACTGGAAAGACATTGGCTTTTTTGCTTCCATTATTATCAGAATTAAGAATGGATATAGAAGGAGTTCAATTGCTCATCTTAGCTCCATCGAGGGAATTGGCTATACAGATCGAACAAGTAGTCAGAGAAATGGGAACCGGCTTCAAAGCGAATGTTGTTTATGGAGGAAGGCCTATATCAAAAGACAAAATGGAATTAAAGAGTATACCCAGTATTCTTATAGGAACTCCAGGTAGAATAGCTGACCATATAAGAAGAGAGACCATTGATGTCGATACTATTTCTTATTTGGTATTGGATGAATTTGATAAATCTTTAGAAATTGGATTTGAAGATGACATGGAGGAGATTATTTCTTCTATCAAACATCGTGATAAAATAATACTTACCTCTGCTACTGAAGATATAGAGATTCCTAAATTTGTGGGCATAGACAGTCCACTGAAGCTGGATTTTCTTGATCAAGCAAGTGATAAGTTGAACATAGAACTTGTAATTTCTCCTGTAAAAGATAAATTAGAAACGTTAGTAGAGATACTATATCATTTGGGAAATCAACCTGGAATTATATTTTGCAATTACAAAGTTTCTATTGATAGAATAAGTGAATACCTTACTGAAAATGGTATAGAACATGGCACATTTTATGGTGGAATGGAACAAATAGAAAGAGAACGAGCACTCATAAAATTCCGAAATGGAACACATCAATTGCTTTTGGCTACTGATCTTGCTGCTAGAGGAATAGATGTTCCAGAAATTAAATTTATAATTCATTACCACCTTCCACATAGGAGTCAAGAGTTTACCCATAGGAATGGTAGGACCGCAAGAATGAAAAGAGATGGGAAAGCTATTGTTATTAAATGGGTGGAAGAACATTTACCTGAATTCATTGGTGAGCTGCCTATATTGAATATTGATGACAAACAAACACTTACCAGCTCCGATTGGGAAACCCTATTCATCAGTGGTGGAAGAAAAGATAAGATATCTAAAGGTGATATTGTAGGTCTGTTCTTGAAGCAAGCTGATGTGAAAGTTGAAAATCTGGGAAACATTGAGCTTAAAAATGATTGTGCATTTGTAGCTGTGAGATCAAAAAAGATAGATAAGTTGATTGATATTGTGAATAATTCGAAACTTAAAAAGAAGAAAGTCAGAATCTATAAAATTTGATCTTCTTCAAAAATTATTATAAATAAATGAACTCAAATAGCTAATTATTCCTTAATATTATTGTTGCATCCAAATATATCTTAGATTTGCATGCTCAAAGTTAAATTTCCTTATAGAAAGTATACTAACTGCGGTAACTATTAGTTTTAAAATTGAATTTACCAAGAATATACTAGTAATGGAAAAAGTTTATACATTAAAATTTAAATATGGCAAAGTCTCAACAGACATTCAACAAAAGTGAAAAAGAGAAAAAAAGGAGAAAAAAGAAGAAGGACAAAGCAGAAAAGAGAGAACAGCGTAAATTAGAAAAAGCTGAATCTGGCAAGCTTAGTTTTGAAGATCAAATCAGATATTTAGATGAAGATGGAAATCTAACTACAACACCACCTGATCCGACCAAAAAGAAAAAAGTAATAAAAGCAGAAGATATAATGCTTGGTGTTCCAAGTAGAGAGTCTACTGGTTTTGATCCTGTGAGAAATGGTAGAGTCAATTTCTTTAATACTGAAAAAGGTTTTGGTTTCATATCAGATGCAGATTCTCGAGAAAGTATTTTTGTCCACATAAATAACACTGAAGACCCAATAGGTGAAGGCGACAAAGTCACTTATGAGGTGGAAATGGGACCTAAAGGTGCCAATGCGGTCAAAGTTAAGTTATTTAAAGAAGTCAAAGTGGTGAAAGAGGTAAAAGTGGTTAATGAGGAGAAGGACGTAAAAGAGGAGAAAGACGTAGAGGTGGAGAAAGACGAAGTTGAGGTAAAAGAGGTGAAAGACGAAGTTGAGGTAAAAGAAGTAAAGGACGTAGAAGAATGATATAATCTATCTTTGCCAAGAAGTAAAAGACCTAATAGGATGTCATCTTATTAGGTCTTTTTCTTAGAATTTTTTGTCAGTCTGGTCGTAGTTATGGATTGTTAGTCTGAGCTCCAAAAGCGTCAAACCGCTTAATAAATGAACTACCCCGCCGCAAGCAGACGGGGTATCACCTCTTTTCAACAGGCCTAAAATAGCTTTTTCTCTAGACAGTAAATACTTTATCTTCCAAACATAATTTGGTGATTTACAAGAATCAGTATTTCAATTTATTATTCGCTTATCAGCTGGATTTTCCTTTTTTCATTGAAAAAAAACGAAACCAAAAATTCTAGGCAGCTCTAATGCAGCACGCATGGCTGCTCCCTCATCCCACAAGAGCTGCCGTGGCTTTGCTGCCTAATTGTTTTCAAACACCCAAGGCAGAGCCTAGGGGAATTCATTCGATTAAATGTCAACATCTAGCCTTACAAACCTTTAACCATAAACCTCATGCCTATTTTCAATATCTTCAATTTTTGAAATGTCTCAAAGTAGAATTAACTTGGTGCTTGAGAATAAAGGTTATATTCTACTGCGGATAGAAATCAAAAAAAATTGGTTTATTGTCTATGTAAAAAAGGCATCTTGGTCTTGAAATTTCACACCATTTATTGATTTCTCAATTTTAAACTCTTATCAATGGCATCACCCAAAAAATTTGACACGTTTGGGGGAGCGTTTAAAGCAGAGGCTACGTTGGATATTTACATCAGTTTTTTCATCTATTTAGTATTTTATACTGATGTGGCATTTCTAATCTCTAGATTTGATCCTTCTGAAATACATTAAACTATGAAAGTAGAAAGAACTTCCCACACATTGATTGTGATAGCCTTGGTTTTGGTATTTATCATTTATAGTAAGGTATTTTTGGTGCCTATAATACTAGCTCTCGTTTTGTGGTATCTAATCAATGCTGTGAATCTATTGGTACGATCTGTGCCCTTTATCAATTCCAGAATCCCAAATGGACTTACATTAACCATTTCTACAATATTAATATTATTGATTCTTTTCTCAGCAGGAAGTTTGATTGGTCAGACAATCAATACAATGATTAGTGCCGCTCCTGACTATAAAGTCAATCTTGAACAACAAATAGGAAGAATTCTTAAATCTGTAGGTTATTCTGAACCTATAAATTTAAAAAGCATAACTTCTGAACTTGATATTAATAACTATCTGAGAGATTTGCTCAATTCGTTCAGCTCATTGGCACAAAAATTCCTGCTTATCCTTCTATACACCTTCTTTTTGCTTATCGAACAACACACTTGGCCACGTAAAATTGCCGCCTTGCGAATAGAAAAAGATAGAAAAGAGAACATCAAGAAAATGGTCGAAAACATCAATAAGTCTGTACGAAAATACATAGGTGTAAAATTCGCGGCATCTATAGCTACTGGATTTCTCAGCTATATTGTGATCCGCTATGCAGGTCTGGATTTTGCACTTTTTTGGGCATTCTTAATTTTTGTATTTAATTTTATTCCGACCATTGGATCTATAGTAGCTACATTATTTCCGAGTCTTATCGCTCTTGTGCAATTTGATTACCTGTCTCCATTTTTCATAGTGTTGATAGGAGTAGGTGTCATCCAATTAATCATTGGTGGAGTGCTAGAACCTAAATTTTACGGAGACTCGCTCAATATCAGTCCATTGGTTATTGTCTTGTCGCTAGTTTTATGGGGCTTGCTCTGGGGCATTGTAGGCATGCTTCTTTGTGTACCCATAACTGTAATCTTGATTAATGTATTTGCCCAATTTGATAAGACCCGACCTGTAGCAGTCCTTCTTTCGCAAAACGGTAGAGTTTAATTTTTCAATTTTAGATTGTGACTATATTTTGACCTTTGTTTCTTTAAGGAATAGTACAAAATTGAGATAGAAAATAATATCTCTAAAATTAATAATCTGTACTATGCATTGTGTATTCACATATTACACATTGAGTATTTTTCCATTAAGAAAATCGACAAGTGCAATTTTCTAATATCTCAACGTAAAACTACACGGAACAGCCACCTTACATTTATTTTTGAAAATAATTTATCATATAGAAATCCAATATTATAATCCTCCTCGTATGTATATATGAAGGACCTGCCCCCTTCTATTTTCTTAAATATTATAAAAACTATACAATGAAAAAATTAGACTTTTTTACACGATATGCGACAGCTATAGTATTAGCATTGATGGTACTCGGATTAGTATCATGCAGTTCAGATCAAAACACTACAAGTAATAAAGAAACAGAAATAGCAGAATTATTGCAAAGAGGAGAAGCTATCCAACTTGGCAAGGAATGGGATGAAGTGCAGAATAGCTTTAATGATTTTAAAAATGCAATTACAAAAAACCCAAACAATAATAAAGCAAAAATTCAATTGGCTCAACTATATATAAGAGAAGCTAGAGTTACTGGCGAGCATGGTCATTATTATCCTGGTGCGTTAAGTATTTTAGATGATGCATTAAACAACAAAGAACTGACGCCTGATTATAGATTTTTGGCTTTAACAACCAAGGCAGGAGTTCAATTGTCGCTTCATGATTTTTCTGATGCGCTAAAAACCGGTAATGAAGCCGCTCTATTAAATCCAAGTAATGCTCAAATTCATGGAGTACTTGTGGATGCAAATGTAGAATTGGGAAATTATGATAAAGCAGTAAAATTAGTGGACAAAATGCTAACTATAAAACCAGATATCAGATCATATAGCAGAGCTTCTTACTTAAGAGAAATTCATGGTGATGTAGAAGGAAGTATTGAAGCGATGACAATGGCAGTAAAAGCAGGATATCCTGGATATGAAGAGACTGCATGGGCTATGCTGACATTAGGAGATGTCTATCAACGATATGGTTACCTTGACAAAGCAGAGCAAGTGTACAAAGAAATTTTTGACATGAGACCAAATTATCCATTCGCAGTAGGTGCTATAGGAGATATTCAGGCTAAAAAGGGCATGGATAAAGAAGCTGAGGTTACTTATAAAGAGGCAATGAATATCATACCAGAGGTTGGATTCTATGTTTCACTTGCTGGATTATATAAAAAACAAGGTCGAACAGAAGAGATGCAAAATTTATTAAATGAGATAATGATCATGATAAAAGAGGATACCGACAGTGGTCATAATATGAATTTAGAGTATGCTGATATTTACTTAAATATTTTAGAAAACCCGGAAAAGGCAATGGAATATGCACAGTTGGAGTATGAAAAAAGGCCAAAAAATATCGATGTCAATAGAATGATTGCCAAACTAAATGTAGCAAAAAACGACATGGAAGCAGCTAAAAGATATTTAGATGTGGCACAAAAAACTTCATCAAAGCACCCTGAAATAAAAGAAATAAAGTCAGCTATCAATTCATAAAATATAAATAAAAATTAACGTGTATAGTGTATTGAAGGAGCCTTGATGAAACGATTTCATCGAGGCTCTTTTATTTAATCATTAAGATCCATTTAATTCTTAACAATTTATCCAATTCAAATCGAACAATAATAACTACCCCATATGTTACATAAACTAAACCTTCCGTTATTTTGGAAAGACTTCATCTACATCAAAAATGAGATCTGGAAAGATGTGAAGTGAAGCAGTATCTTCTTTTGTATAAGCTCTATTCATTATATATTTACCATCTTCTAAAACATAGCAATTTATAATTTCTTCTAGTGGAAATATGATCCAATATTCTTTCACTCCTGCTTCTTGATAGACATCGAATTTATCATTCATATCTTTCTTTGAAGTGCTCTTTGAAAGAATCTCAACAATGAAATCAGGTGCTCCAAAACATCCAGCTTCATCTATTTTTGACAGGTCGCATATTATGCATATATCAGGCTGGACGACTGTAGTAGACTTATCCTTTGTTTTGTGCTCTATGGGCAGCACTACATCAAATGGAGCAAAGTATATTTTGCACTTTTTCCCTTTAAGGAAATTACCAATAATAAGATGAAGATTGCCTCCGATCTCTTGATGATAAGACTTTGGTGCTGGGCTCACACTGAATATTTTGCCCCTAATAAGCTCTACCATCTCATCAACTTCAAACTTCATATAATCGGCATAAGTGTATTCAATTCCATAATTGGCTACAGGTTCTTTGACTACAGGTTCTTTGGCTATTTTTTCTTCATCTACCATCTCTCAAATATACTTCTTTATTGATTTGCTTGCAAATCAACAATTGAAATTCTCTTGATTGCAATTACAATTCTTACTGTAGAATTTCTGGTTTGGCTATTCTTTTTCTTTTTCAATCATTATCATTCACTATATCTCTTATCTCTTTAACAGGAGAATGATGTTCATTTACTTTAGTTCTTCTTTTTTTGATTGATCTTTTTATTGAATTATAGGCATTTGAGAATGCTTTCACAGCATCTTCATTTGTACCTTCAGCAAACAAATCATTGCCAGGGACTCTAACTCGAATTTCTGACAATATTGAGTTTCGTCCTTTTCTGTCATCTTTTTTAAAGAAAACACTTACCTGGGTCATCCTCGACTCATATTTGCTTAAATCATTGATCTTGGTATCTATTGTTTCTCTATCCTGATCACTTAATGTGAATGGTGTTTCAATTGTTATATTCATTTTTTATTTTAATGGTTAGATAATCAATGCAATGTGCTTTCAATAGCTTATACAGTCAAACTCCATTTTTTAAAGATTTGTTCGATTTATGTGAAAAAAAATAAGAGTAACATACTAAAACAATCATAAAATGTAAATAAAAAGCCAGTTAAACAATCCCACTTAATATACTACTAATAATACTGACAAGGGCTGCTAAGCCAAGCGCCCACCAAAAATTCTTCACCTCAAAACCAGGTAAAAACCAGTCTGCAACTAGGATAAGAATTGCATTCAATAACCACGTAAAGATTCCCAACGATAAAATACCCAGAGTAACAATTTTAAGAACAGAACCCAATGTAATGTCTAGGAATCCTACTAAAAGTGCCACGATGATACACTGTAAAAAATTTCTCATCTTAACTCCAGACAATATCAAGCCCCCAATATAAAATGAAGAAGCTGCCACTAAAATGTTAATTATAGTATCCATGATTTTACAAGTTTGAATTTGCTTCCAAGTTACAAAATGATTGTTAGTATAGGCTAAAATTCACCATAGCTTTATCAATGGATTCTGATAAAATGTTCTCACCACTTTATCTTACTGACTGCATTTGATATTGAACACAATAAAACTTTGGATGTATTGTTCCGTCTTGAGATATCTCAATAGTTAGATCAAATAATGAAATAATTCCATTTTAAAGGCGATTTATAAAACACTAATTGCATATTTACATTTATTGTGCAAATACACAAATAGCAATGATACAAGAATTTTCATTTGGTAATTTCCGATCTTTCAAAGACATTGAGACATTAGATCTCAAGGCCGCCGCATTGAAGCCGAGTAAGAAGAGTTTGAATATTACTAATCTTACGAAGATGTCGGAGCAAGATTCTATCTTGAAGTCTAAGGTTATTTATGGAGCAAATGGAAGTGGTAAGAGTAATATTGTGCTAGCGTTGAAAAACTTCAGGGATTTCATCTTCAAATCAGTGCAAGAAGATTTCTTTGAAATTTGGGACCCAAATCTTCTTGTGAATTTTACTTTTGAATCACCAATTTATTTTCAAATTGTTTTTTATATTGATGATAAGAGATATAGGTATGGGTTTACATACAATGTTAAAAAAATTCTATCTGAATGGCTATTTTGTAAAAGCAATAAAAGAGAAGAACCATATTTTATAAGAGAAGATGGCTATATTAAAGAATTAAATCATGCATCATTTCCTGAAGGTTCTAAAATTTATTCAATATATGAAGATTTTAAAAATGAAAATGAGGAAGCATTAAAAGGCAACAGGTTATTTCTTTCTAATATTTCTTCGTTCGGTTTCGCAAAAATTTCTCAGTCCATATTAAAGTACATCGACAGCATTCAAATAGCTAAAGGACTTAAAGGTGAGATTGATTTTTCTGATGTGAAAAATAAATTAAGATCTAATAAAGAGCTATTTATATTTGCAAATAAAATTCTCTCTCTAGCTGATACAGGCAATAAAGAAATAAAGTTTTTAAATTCCAGCTTTGAAGAAATAGAAGAATATGACAACGTGCATAATGATAATTCATTTTTAATGACTTTAAAGAATAAATTCGGATCTACTGGAGAAATTATGGATACTGTTAGGATGCCATTTGATAATACAGAATCAGAAGGAACCAAAAAACTGTTCGAATTAAGCCCACTAATTTTCGAAAGCTTACAAAAAGGTACGCCACTCATAATAGACGAATTCGATGCACGCCTCCACCCACTGCTCAGCAAAAAACTAATTGAATTATACAACTCAGAGGCAAATAAACATGCCCAACTTATCTTTGTTACTCACGACACCAATCTCCTTTCAAATCAAATATTCAGAAGAGATCAGATAGACTTTGTAGAGAAAGATAAGTTTGGAGCGAGTCATATCTACTCATTGTCAGACATCAAAGGTGTAAGAAATACAGCGTCTTTTGAAGACGATTATATAGCAGGAAAATATGGTGCAATACCATTTCTTGGCGACTTCAATAAATTACTAAAGGATTTTAGTGATGAAGAGGAATAGACCTGCAAAAAAGACCGACCAGAATAAACCTTGGGCGATACGCAGACCTAAAAATGATAGATCTATCGGCACTACCGAACCCAATAAGTTGATATTTATTGTATGTGAAGGTCAGACAGAAAGTCTCTATTTCGAATCTTTTCCTGTGACAGGTTTATCAGTAGAAGCTATCAGCTTGGGGGACTCCAAGATTAAGCTTGTTGACAATGCAATAAGCATTCTTAAAAGTAGAACTACAAAACCAGATGAGACTTGGGTGGTATTCGATATGGATGCAAAAGGTGAAGAAAAAGAGAAAATGGATTTTGACAACGCAATAAAAAAAGCTCATAAGAATGATATACATGTCGCCTATTCAAATGATGCTTTTGAACTATGGTTTTATTTACATTTTCAATACACAGATCACAAAAACCATAGAACCTTCTATTACAAACAACTAGGACAAAAATTTGGCTATAATTATGAGAAATTTGGCAAACTTCATAAACATTCCGTTTCCAATTACAGCAGATTTCAATATATTACTGGTTCTCAATCGAAAGCAATTCAGCATGTAGAAAAACTTTTTACAGCTCAAAAAGAACTACCCCCTCACCAACAAAACCCAGTAACAACTGTATATCAATTGGTCAATTTACTAAATAAAAATTTGAGACAATAATCATTAAAATCTCATTCTGGATGGATATATCATATTGTAATACTTTAATCCCATTAACTTACTTGATAAGCCTGCTGATCGATAACCCCACACCATATGAAGATACTTTATGATTATAATCATCAAATTCTGCCAATGATTTTCGAGTCGTCAAAAAACCAAGCAATCCAATTTCCCAATTTTCACCTATTCTTCTTGCGACCTTGAGATTGGCTTGCCCTTGCCACTTCGAATAATTTTTATATTCATTTAATTCTGCTAGTTCTATAACAAGATTATCCTGAACAATAATTTCTCCATCAGGACTAAAATTCAAACTATATCCAATCTGAATAGAAGGTGTGACAGACCATCTATTTCCGAGTGCTAAATTATACCCAAATCCTACAAATAAGTCAATATATTGATAAGAGTTATAGAGAGAATATTGAGTATTCACTTCTCTTTGAATCAGACTCTGAAGATTATCAATTATCAAAAAATCTTGTACCGATCTTGTCAAAAGAGTATTATGCCTTGTATATGAAATACCAGTAAACAACTCGAAATCATTGAGATGCTTATGTCCTATAATTCCAACTGAAATAGACTCCAGAGGCTTTTCGGCTTCTTCTCTATCCTTTGAATTAGTTACACTTGCAAAATCATGATCTGACTTACCAATTAGGCTAAAAATTGATAAACTGTAGGAAAAAGGTCTATCGTGATAACTATTTGGTACAGAGAAGTTATACTCTTTATCCACTTTCATATTACCAATCTCCAAGGGTTCAATAGCAATATGAGGCAAAGGTTGTATCATTTTAATTAAATCGAATGTTTTAATTCTGTTTCTCAAAATTGAAGAAGTAAGATTTTCTTGGTTTGCATAAATACTATTATCATATTTCAATTTAGGTTCATCACTAAATATCTCATTTTCTACACTTAACTCATTGGATTTTTTTTCATCAGTCGGCAGATGATCAGTTGATCTACTTTCGTCAGAATTATCTTCTCTGTTATTCAATAATCGAGATGCAGAAATCCTCTGATTTTCATATGAATCCAAATCATTTTTCAACTCAGTATTTTCTGAATTTGTATTCGTTTTCTTTTGGAGTTTAAAGTTTTCAGTAGTTTGGAAAGATGATGATTTATAATTTTCTTCAGTTAGAGTTTTAGATAGTAATCCAGGCTTCTTTTCATTTACCTTCTGTGCAATATTTGAGTCATGCTCAAGCATTTTTTTGTCTTTAGCAAAAGGTGGTTGAGGAGAATTATTGAGATCACTTATTGTAAACAACAGTATTCCAAGAAGCACAATACCTGCTACAAATATCCAATAGAATCCTCTTCTTTTCTTCTTCTTTTTTGGTAATTCAATAGAAGACCATAATTGCTCTCGGTCAAATTCCTGAGGCAATTTATTCAATTCATTTTTTAAGTTCTCATTGCTCATCTTTCACTTCTTTTGCATTATTACTTGTTCTGCTGAATATATAGTTTCTTCTGTATTAGATTTTAATAGTAGCCTTAATTTCATTTTGGCTCTCATGAGATAAGTTCGGCTACTGCTTTCGGCTATCTCAATAATTTTGGCTATTTCTTTATGTGAATAGCCTTCTATTTCGTACAAACTGAATATTATTCTCATTTGATCGGGAAGAGAATTTATTAGATTCAAAATATCTTCGGCATGAAGATTTTCAATAGGCGATGTTGAATTAGCTTCTAAGTATATATTATCATTAAGTATTTCAAAATGAATTTTCTTTTGCCTTAAAATCCTCAAACTTTCATTTATAAAAATCCGTGTAGACCAAGTAGAAAAAGCTCCTTTTGAAAGATCAAATTGATCTATTTTTCTAAACAACAAGCTAAAACTTACCTGCACACAATCTTGAGCATCTTCCTTGTTTTTTAAAATTCTTAACACTGTATTAAACATGGACAAAACCATGATATTGTAAAGCTCCCGTTGAGCTAAAGCATCACCTTGCCTTACCCTGATCAAAAGCTTTTCAATTTTTATATTTTTCCCGTTGACTTTCACAATATTTTACATATTCAAAGAGAGCAAAAGATTGCAAGAGAGCAAAAATTTATTTCCAATCTCTCCAATCTTTCACATTCTCTCCAATCTTCATCAAATTTTTCTTACTACAAAGACATTCCCTGCATCCCATTCCTTTATATCTAAATTTTTCTCCATTTTGGTTATATCTCCATTAATAATAAATGGATCCCCGTCAGGAGACATGTCAAAAATGTTGATTATTTCATATTCAGTATTTTCAATCTCAACTGTAAGTTCAACATTATCAGATGAGCTATAACTAATATAGCTAATCATACCCATTGAATTTGTAAACCTTGTTCCAACTACATTTTCATTATTCCTCTTTTTAATAATTATTTTCATATTTCTAAGAGGAGTATCTCCTTCATTATCAAAGTCAGTATCTTCCATAACTCTACATAACAAGTTAATTCTGGAAGATAGATTCATAACAAATTCATTATTAGCATCTATTTCCCCATTTCGTAATATAATTGGAATTGTACCATTGGAGCCCAAAACACTATCATCTCCATCTGGGTCGGGTGAAGTATCCCAATCTACTAAATAGTCATTTGCAAAGAAAGAAGGAGCAGGTGCTAAATTCTTATATCCTGCATTACTCTCAAAAGAAAATGAACCATCAGCCTGTACAATTGAACCAGGAACATCTGATGATGAATTACCATTATTATTATGAAATTTTAAAGTCAGCCACTCCAATGCAATATCACCGACCCCATCATTATTAGTATCACCAAAAGCTGATCCAGAAATGGTGCCTTCTCCATCTTCAATTACTAAAATATCGTTATCGGTATCATGTTCATCTTGAGATACAATCACTCGTCCATCTGTATCCCCAATTAAAAATCCCTCATCTTCAATATTTCCTTCAGGTGTCTTATCTCCTATAGCAATCGGTACATAGCCAAAAGTGGTCATGAAAATGAAGTATTCAATTTCAGGTAAAACATTAACCTCATAATAACCATTAATATCAGTTGTCAGTATTTTGTATGTACCTTGTGAATACATAAATCTTAAAACAGCATCAGGCAAAGGCGTATCTCCAATATTATCCCCATCAGTATCTATCAATATATGTCCACTTGCTTTAGTTAAGTTTTCTTGATCACAAACTGTTATATCACCTAAATCAAGATCATCGGTTTGACTTATTTCACTTACTTCTATTTGTGCAATTTTATCATTATCCATATCCGTCAAAATTAATTTGTGTTCGACATCTGGGGTTAAATAATTAAAATTTGCATCTGATGTTAGGGGAATTGAAGTCAATCCATTTTCAGAAATGTAATAGCAATATCCATTTACTAATGGATTCATATCACAATCTAATCCAACACCAAATATCGAACTGAATGAAAGATTTGTGTTGACAATGTCTTTTCTAACATTCTCATCAAATGGACTAATAGTTTGAGTTCCAATTTCTACACCATCCAAAAAGTATGTCAAATCAACGCTTTCACCTATTGGAATTTTAGCCAATATAGAACCATTAGCATCTGTTGTTGTAACTCCAAAACCCACTCCATTCACACTAAATCCTACTTCAAGTCCTACCAACACTTCTCCATCAACATCCAAAAACACTAAGCAAATCACAGCAAAATCATACGGCAAATCACAATTCCACCATGTAAAATGACTCACTTCAGCGACCATAAAATCTCCCTCTACTTTTGCTACTCCATCCTCTTTCCAGATTCCAGTACTTTCATCCATATACCATAAAGGTATTTCTGAGCCAATAGCATCTTTATTCTTGTCTGCTATCGGAAACTCAATGATAGCTGAACTGCCATTTGGGATATTCAGCTCTTCACCGCTTGCATCATATAATTCAATCATATACATACCTAAAGATGCAAGTTGTTGATATTCATTAGATGCATTCAATGCAAGTAAATTGCCAGGTGCAGACAAAAGAAAATCCTTATTATCTGGATTAAGGTGTTTACTTTTTACTGTCACCTCTCCAGTAAATGAAGACCCATTGGAGGCAACAAGATTGGAAGGTAAGGTAAGAGTGCCACCACCATCGATTATCCCTTTAGCTCCTGTAGAGATTGTAGTATAAGTGGCCTTAAATAAGATAACTTTCTCCTTTATAATTCCATCCTGAGGCCCATTGACCAATTTTACTAATGATTCATAACCAGAAGCAGTTATTTCTGATTTTAAACCTAATGAAGAAATATTATAAGGTTGGGTTATAACAATACCATTTTCATCAGAAGCATATACTTCTGAATTAATGAAAATTTGTGCATCACTTATTGGTTCTCCCAATTCATTATTTAATTGGAATTGGAACTTGACATTTTCCGAATCAGGTATTGTTGTGTCTTCTGCTGTAACCACTACTGAATCTTCCCTACAACTCAACACTAATATTACACACGCTAAAATAAAACTGATATAATTAATTGACTTCATGTTATTTTTTGTTTGTATTAATCAATATTTGAGACATGTCCATAATTATATAGTGAGATACCCTTTGAAACGCTACATTTTAATTGAATCTTTTTTAGAATGTAATTTAAATCAACCGTCGAAATCTTACATTTACAAACAAAAATTCTGACATCATAGAATTAAAAAAGTAAGGGTAAACCACGATAGGTTGGGGTAAACCTTGAATAACACATACCTTATAAAACCCTAACATTTCAATAAGATAAATTTAGAACAATAATTCGTTAGATTTGAGTATTAATTTCGAAAGCTATCAAAAAAATAGGAAAATACATACTTTATATTTTGGGAATTGCTATGGTTATTTTATTTCTAGCATGGCTATTCTTACAGACTTCTTATGGTCAGAATAAGGCACTACCTATTGCTCTTAATTATCTATCCACAACACTTGGCACTGAGATAAAAGCAAGCCATATCGACATCTCATTTTTTGATGAAATCCAATTGGATGATGTAATTGCGCTTGACTCTGAAGGAGATACTCTAATCTACATTGAGAAATTGGATGGAGATATTGGATTATTCTCTTTTATGAATAAGACACTTGATATCGACAAATTATATCTAAAAGGAGCTCAAATAAATTTAAAAGAAACATCGAATGGGACTTTTAATTACAGTCATATTATAAGTCATTTAGTATCTCCTGAAGAAAAAGATGAGAATGATCTTTCGAATCCTTGGAATATCAATCTAGATGCTTTGGAATTGGAGGATACACAAATTGAATATTCTAGTATTGGAAGTGAAATACATATGACAATCCCAAAACTAAAGGGAGATCTAAAAGTATTTTCTATCCTAGAATCTATATTCCATTTTAATACATTCTCTACTGAAGGAATTCTATTTTCTTATGAAGAAACTGACATCGTTCATATCATAGAAGGTCAAGAGCCAACCATGATTCCTTCCCTTCCTTTTACTTTAATTATAGATGACATTTCGGTTTCTAGCAATGGCTTATCATATAATACAAATGATCCACTAGTAGCATCTCCCCCATTTGATCCTAATCATATTTCTATAAATAATCTTGAGCTAGAAGGTAATAATCTTACATGGACAGATTCTATAAGTTTTGATTTGAAAAAATTAAATGCAGTGTTTTCAGATGGTTTTGAGATCACAAACCTAAAGACAGAATTACTTTTATCAAATCAAAGTACATTTTTAGAGAATACACATATCCAAACTTTGAATAGTGACATTGTTTTTAGTGGGAGCTCAATATATAATGATTTCGACTCTTTTATTAATGATTTCCAAAATGGAATTTCGACATTAGAATTTCAAGAATCTACTATTTCCAAAGATGACATTACCTATTTTATTGATGAAAAACTGATTTCTGATGTCAATGTAAACTCTCTGAACAAAATCCAATTAAAAGGAAGTATCGCTCTTAATAAAGGTAAACTAGATGCAAAGAATTTTTCATTAAAAAGTGGTTCAGAATTTAATATTCTAGGCTCATTTAGTACTTCGAATATATCAAGTATTAATTCCTCAGCCATATCCTTTGATATTTCTAAACTCAGCACCAGTCAATCATTTATCGAAAGACTATTTCCAACTGTTAAACTGCCAAACGATTTAAATAACCTTGGCTCGTTAAATGGAAATCTGAAAGGAAAATTCAATCAAAAAGAACTGTCTTTTAAGAAAATAAATCTAATTACAGGGATAGGCACCACGATATCTGGAAATGGTAGAGTCTACGCAATACAGGATGATAAAGGTCCTGAGTTTGAGCTAAATTTAACTGAACTAACAACAAATTTAAATTCGTTGTTATCCGATAAATTAAGTCTTCCTGAAGAATTGCAAAGGCTAGAAAATATAAAGTATTCAGGGTTGATCAAAGGCAATTTTAACAACATTGAAGCAAAAGGAAATCTATCAACTTCTTTAGGCAATGTAGACTTAGACACGAAAATTAAATTTAACGATGATTACTCGGATGCCATTTATAACGGATATCTCAAAACTCAAGATTTTGACTTGGGTACGATGCTAAATGATACCACTTTCGGCATCGTAAATTTTGAAGGAAATATAAAAGGAAGTGGTCTAGAATTCGATAAACTTGAGACAACTGTTGATGGTAAAATTTCTTCTATCTATTATGATGGAAAAACGTATAATGACATATCTCTAGACGGAGCATACAAAAACAAAATATTCGAAGGTAAAATAGCATCAAAGGATAAAAATTTAAACTTTGATATTAATGGAAAGATAGATTTAAGCAGTTCTACATCTGCCATGGATGTTACGATGGAAATGAAAAATATAGATCTTAAAGAATTAGGCTTTTCGGATAGTTTGATGATTCTAGGAGGTGTTTTTCAAGGAAAGGTAAATGGAAACTCAATAGATGAAATTCTTGGAGAAGGATCTATTGCTAATTTTAGCGTACGAACTCAAAAAGGGTCTTATACTGCGGATAGTACAATCTACTTGAAAGCTGCCAAAATGAATGAAATTGCGAAGGTGTTTTCTATAGACAGTCCATTCTTAGATGCTGAGATCAAAGGCAAGATCAAACCCAGCATTTTGTATAGATATATTAAGAATTACATCAAAGCATATATCCCATTAGAAATTGGATATGATGAGGATATTGAAGATAATCTTGAGAAATACTTTGAAGTTAATGAAGATCAAAATTTCATTTTTTCGGCTAAAACAAAAGATATAAATCCTGTTTTAATTCCTTTCATAGGAAATAAAATATCCATCAATTCAGCCAGTATTGGGGCATATTTTTCTAGTCAAGAAACTCGCCTTGACATTAAAGGAAAAATTGATAGCCTTATTTATAATGGCATTTTGCTCCAGCGAGGTTCTTATTTCTTTGATGGTAGAAAAGCATTTATCAATGGTAATATCAACCTAGAGAATATTAGCATGGATGATGAAATACTGATTCCATTGACTACTATAAATACTAGTCTAAATAATAAAGTTGCAGATTTTAACATCGTCATGGCCAACGAAGAAGATGTCGAACGACTTAATTTGAGTGGAGATATGACTCGGACTGATGAGTACATTGTGACATTTAAAGATTCCATCCTTCTTAATGGATTCAATTGGAAATTCTCACCTTACAATCAGGTAATTTTTGGTGATTATGGATTTTATATGCAAGATGTAAAATTATCAAAAGAGAAACAAGCCATCACTATCTATACCGATGAAAACGAAAATGGAGAAGCCATCGAAGTGCTATTTGATGATTTTATTCTCTCTGAATTAACTGCTATTATAGATAAAGAAAATGAATATTTTGAAGGAAAAATAAATGGTTCGTTGGTCATCAACAGTCTATTTTCTAAACCATTTATAACAGCTGATTTAGGTCTAAAGAATATAACAATAGCAGGCAATGAAGCAGGTAATCTCACTATAGAAGCGGCTCAAGATCTAGCATCAAATTCTGTAAAAAGTACTGTTCGACTCTCGGGGCCTCAAAATGATGCCACCTTGAAGTTGGATTATGGAATACAAAATCAATCTACCGAAGGTGAACTTGATATAGGAAAACTAGAAATGGCTATTATAGATCCCTATTTGACTGATATCTTCATCAATAGTGAGGGCTACGTCAATGGAAAAATTGAAATTAAAGGAGACCTCAACAACTTAGACCTAAAAGGAAAATTAAGGACTCATGATATTGTAACAACTCCCGTATTCACAAATAGTAGGTATGCTATTATGGATTCTGATATAACATTTACCAATAGTGAAATTGATTTTGGCACCTTCGAATTGAAGGACAAGAACAGCCACTCTGCTTTTGTAACAGGTAAAATATATCATAGAAATCTCAGAAACTCTGTCATAGATCTTAAAGTAAATACGGACAATTTTGAATTTCTGAATACTACAAAAAATGAAAATGAATTGTTTTATGGCAATGTAAATATCAGTGGAAATATCACAGTCAATGGACCTATAGATGATATCGAAATTGATGGATCTGTAGATGCAGTTAATTCTTCATACCTGAGTGTCTCGCCTTTGTCTTTGGAAAAAGAGCTACTTTCTGATGACTTCATTATATATAGCGGTGATCCAAGAAAAATACCTTCTGATAGTTTGCAATTAGAAGCAACAAGCACTAAAATTGCCCTGCCATTTGATGTAGATCTGAAAGTCAATGTGAAAGAAGATTCAGAGTTTTCGATGATCTTAAATCCAATAACAGGAGATAAACTCATTTGTAATGGAACTACTAATTTGACCTTGAAATTGAAAAAAAATGGTGAAATGGAATTGTTTGGTTTGTATACAGTTTCCAAAGGAGTATATACATTTTCGTATGGACCGATAACTAAAGAATTCATCATACAACCGGGCAGTACTGTGACATTTAATGGTGATCCACTCAAGGGCACATTGAATGTAGATGCAATATATGTTGCCAACACAGGTGTGTATGATTTGATTAAGTTAGAAATTCCTGACTTGGATGATGCAAAAAAATCAGAAGCACAAAGAAAAAGAGATATGAATGTGGTATTAAGTCTAACAGAAAGCTTAGAAAAACCTGAGATTAAATTAGATATTACCACCAATGAAAACGAGTTATCTTCCACAATCGATGATATTCTAATACCAAAGCTTGCTCAATTGAGGGAAAATCCAGATGAATTAAATAATCAAGTTTTTGGTTTGCTTTTATTCGATAATTTCATTTTGGCTAAAAATGCTGAAACAGATTTAGCGAAAACAGGAACAGATCTGGTCATTAGAAGTATAAGTGGGCTGGTAGGTCAACAACTGAATAAATTAGCAGATGGTTTAATTGAAGGATTTGAAGTGAATTTTGATGTGAATTCTTATAGCTCAGACCTTCTTTCCACGGGTCAAGAAGGGGTAATAACAGAATTTGGATTCGGGGTTAAAAAGTCGCTTTTTGATGATCGATTATCGCTTTCTGTTGGAACTAATATAAATTTAGAAAGTAGTTCAAAACAATTAGATTTTGGGTCTATTGTAGGAGACTTTATATTGGGATATAAATTGAATAAAGACGGAAGCTGGAGGTTCAAAGCATATAGTAAAAGTAGTGTTGATAAATTGTCTGCAGCAGGCAATTCAGCTAAAAATGGAATAGGTCTGTTTGTTAGAAAAGAGTTTGGTGAAGTAAAGAAAAATAAAAATTAACATTTGAATTTGATTAGAGTCATATTATCTGTTTTAATTTTTTCTACATTCATTTCATGTAGCGGCACTAAAGGTCTTAAAGACACTGATAATCTTTTTATAGGCACTAAGGTGAAATTCCAAGACAAGGAAAACATTTCTGATAGAAACACGCTATTCAGAGAAATGAGGTTGAGCTATCTTAAAGCCAATACTCCTGGAATACTCAACCTCAAAACTGGTTTTTACAATGTGTATGATTCCACAGGCACAAAGGGATGGAAGCATGGAATCAAATACAAAATGGGTTCGGAACCTGTAGTTTTTGAGAAATCTATGGTTAATAAAACTGAACTAAGATTAAAAAATCTACTTATTGGCAGTGGATATCTAAAATCTAATGTCGGTTGTATTCCAGAAGAAAATAAACGGAAGGTCAAGATAAATTGTAAAATTACACTAAATCCACGGTACAAAATTGATAGTGTATTCTATCCAAATGACACTTTGCCTATGACCGATGTACTCCGGTCTATGTACAAAATTGATTTTCTAAAACCTGAAGACTACTATCAGAGAAAAAATATCATAAAAGATAGAGATGCATTTGTAGAAGCGGCAAACAATAATGGGTATCCATTTTTAAGTAAAGAAGACGTAATATTTATTGTAGATACTACAAAAGGCAATTATCTTGTGGATGTACATATGCAGATAAAACCCACTTTGGATTCATCTAAATACGAGAGATATCGGTACGGAAAGATCTTTATCAACCCTAATTTTTCATTAGATAAAGATTTACCTACGGATACTACCAATATGGTAAAAAAAGAAAATTTCAATATCACCGAAGGATATGATTTTCTGAAATATAAATCATACAACAAAGCAATATATTTTAGAGAAGGCACCATATATAACGAGTCCAAAAGTAAAATCACTTCCAATCGATTACTAAACTTGGGTCTTTTTAAGTTCGTAAACATTAAGACTAAACTCAATGCAAATAATACGTTAGATCATTTTTACAATTTCACCCCTTTTAAGATAGAAAGTATCACAGGGGAGCTTGATCTTAATAATAGATCTGGTAATATTTGGGGTACAGCGGTGAAAACATCTTATATCAATAAGAATATTTTTGGAGGAGCCGAAAGATTTGAAATTTCACTATCAGGTGGGATAGAAACCCAATTCAAACAAACTTTTATCAATACGAGTGATATTACTTTGGAAGCGTCTTTGACAATGCCGTCAATAGTTTTACCTTTTCCTGCGTTCAAAACTTTTAGAACTTCTTTGCCTAAGACATTAATGTCGTTGACATTCAATCAACAGACAAGAGTTGATTTCTATTCTTACATATCTGCAAATGCTCAGTATGGTTTCAAATGGAATGAAACGCAAAGTAAATCATCATATTTAATCCCATTGGACCTGCAATGGTTTAAATTATTGAATACTACTTCAGCTTTTGACACTATATTAAGCAATGACCCAAGACTGAAATTAAGTTTTCAAACCACCTTAGCACTTGGCTGGTCATATGAATATGTCTTGAATTTACGTAACAAGTATAATCCAATAAATCAATTTTATTTTAAAGGCACATTCGAAAGTTCAGGAAACATTTTATCTGGGTTCAAGAATCTGTTTTTAAAAAATCCCTCAGATAGTTTGTTTGGTATTCCATATGCTCAATACTTGAGACTTACTTTAGATTTTCGAAAATATTGGGCATTGAGTGTAGGATCATTGGCCTCAAGGTTTGTAGTAGGATCTGGATACGCTTTAAAGAATAATAGTGAATTACCTTATGCAAAACAATATTCAGTCGGTGGCTCCAATGATTTGAGAGGATTTGGATTGAGGAGAATCGGACCAGGTTCTTTCGTTTCTTTGGATCCAGATGATGGGACAAATCAATTTTTGGATCAAACAGGTGATATCAAAATAGAAGCAAATGTAGAATATCGTTTCCCCATTATCGGATATATTAAAGGTGCTTTTTTTGTGGATGCTGGTAATGTTTGGCTATTCGAAAGTACAACTAAACCAAATGGCGTCTTCCATTTTGACAATTTTTATAATGAAATAGCGGTAGGAACAGGGTTCGGTTTAAGATTTGACATTGATTTTTTCTTGCTTCGGCTAGATCTTGCATTCCCAATTCGTAACATTAATAGTAACGGCAATTTCGAATGGGTCCTGAATGAAGTTTCTTTAGGTAGTCCTTCATGGAGATCTAAAAATTTAGTCTATAATTTGGGAATTGGGTATCCGTTTTAAGATTGGAGAGAAGGTTTAGAGATTGGAGAGATTGGAGAGATTAATTGAAGTGAAAGAATTTTCTAAACATTTAAAAACTCCCCGAATCTCTGTGTAATAAGTCAACATCTAACCTTGCAAACCTTAAACCCCAAAGTCCCTAAACTTCAAACCTTAAAACCTTATTTCCCAATCTTTAATCCTCACGATATTAATTGAAATCCCACATTAAATTTTGATGATATTTTTTTCATCTATTATTCATTCTATTTTAAAAATACTCATAACTTCGCTGTACAAAATCTAACCTAATCAAACTAATTAACTAAAAATGATAATTGGAGTTCCACAAGAAATTAAGAATAACGAAAACAGAGTTGCACTGATACCAGCAGGTGCCCAAGAACTTGTCAAAAGAGGACATGCAGTATATGTTCAAAGTACTGCAGGAGAAGGCAGTGGATTTCAAGATGAAGAATATATTGATGCTGGCGCTGTAATGTTGCCTACCATAGAAGAAGTCTATGGTATTGCTGAAATGATCATAAAAGTAAAAGAACCTATTGCTTCTGAATATGAACTTATCAAAAAAGATCAACTGGTATTTACATACTTCCACTTTGCGAGTTCAGAACCACTTACTCATGCAATGATCGGAAGTGGTAGTATTTGTCTGGCCTATGAAACGGTGGAGAAGAGTGACAGAAGTTTACCTTTGTTGATTCCAATGAGTGAAGTTGCAGGTAGAATGTCTATTCAGGAGGGTGCCAAATATTTGGAAAAACCTATGGGCGGCAGAGGAATCCTCCTTGGAGGTGTACCAGGGGTACGTCCCGCTAAAGTTATGATTCTAGGTTGTGGAGTAGTAGGTACAAACGCCGCGAAAATGGCAGCAGGAATGGGAGCAGATGTTACGATGATGGATATTTCTCTACCAAGATTAAGATATTTGGATGACGTTATGCCTGCCAATGTAAATACTTTCATGTCAAATGAGTACAATATCCGAGAATTAGTACCAACTCATGATTTGATAGTTGGAGCGGTATTGATCCCCGGAGCGAAAGCACCTCATCTTATTACAAGAGACATGTTGAGCGATATGAGACCTGGTACTGTACTTGTGGATGTTGCTGTAGACCAAGGAGGATGTATTGAAACTTGTAAGCCTACAACACATGAAGATCCTACTTACTTTGTCGATGATATCTTACATTATTGTGTCGCGAATATGCCAGGCGCAGTCCCTTATACATCTACCTTAGCATTGACAAATGCAACACTGCCTTATGCGATTCAACTAGCAAATAAAGGTTGGAAAAAAGCTTGTCAAGACAATATAGAACTAGAACTTGGACTTAATGTTGTAGAAGGCAAAGTAGTTTATAAAGGTGTATCAGATGCTTTTGATTTAGAATATACTCCTGTAAATGAGGTCTATTAATTTAGCATTCATTTATTCATAGAAATAATAAATAATTTGTCATTGAAGTGGTTTAAAAAAGTATGTTATATCACTTCTTTATTTATAAGGAAATTTCTTAGAGATCCTTCCATTTATTCTTTCTATTGCGTCATCTGGATCTGAATCCCATTGTAGATCACATTCTGTATTATAAACCCAAATTGCAGATTCCGCTTGTGCATCGACGATTGTACAATAGATATCTACTTCTGCACTTCTCGTAATCTTTGCTTTATTGACATATCCAATATGAACAGGTACTTTGTCCAAAATAGTTGATGTAGCCACATCCATTAACAATGACTCTTCTCGTGATAAAAACATTTCTTTAACCAGTCTTGTAGAAATCACTGCATCTACACCTAATATATCACCCAATTCTTTTGGTGAATGATCTCTAATTTCTATCATCGCAATTCCAGCACTTTTTAATAATCTATTTGTTTTGTTGATATCTTGAACACTGATCTTAATGTCTTTCTTTCTATTACCTGTTCTTTTGAGTACTTCTGAATAGAGTGATTGTTGAAATAGCTTACTTTCGATCCTTCTCAAGGCATCCACATCTTCTTGCTCCATTTCGACTACCTTTCTTCCTGTCATTTGGATATCATAAGGTAAGACTGCAATAAGACTATGTCCTTGAGCAAATTTTTCATAGTCAGCTGTTAAGTGCTTATTCGAGCTACAGCTGACAACAACTAAAAGTGTAAAAGCAAAAATTGTAAAGTTTTTCATAGCATTATTTTTATTGAAGTGATTTAATAACTCCGAAGTTTACCGAACTGAAAGGCTTGTGGTTATTGGCAAGATTCCCTTCAACAAGCTCGGGGCAGGCTATTTTTCTTTGCATAGCATTAGTTATGGAAAGAAAAATAACTGCAGTTCAATTGCCGCAATGTTTTCAGTGCAGGTAGTGAGCGAGTTTTTAAATCACTTCACTGGTTGAATAATCAATTTTGGTAGTATTACAGTCCAAACTATGTTAGGAAATGAATTGTAACTCGATTAAGAAATACTTGGTTATTCGTTAACTTATTTTAACAAAAACTCAAGATTAGAAAAGTAATTGGAAGTGAAATCACGATGTGCATTTCAAATTAATAAAAATTGTAATATATAGATAGAATTGTTAATTTTGTTGGAAATTTATAATTTTCGATTAACACTTAACGTTTGACATTGGATTAATAAAAGCTATTTCTAATTTCTTTTGGAGATAGTACAGTTAAAATGAGTTCAAATTTTATATCAAAGCAAAAATAATTTAGATGATTCCACTTAACTTTCTATGGTTTCAAGCCGCTACAGATGCCGCTGAAGATGGGGACAAACAAAACCTAATAGACATTATCACAGCGGGAGGACCGATTTCTATCGCTATATTCTCTGTACTCCTGATATTATCAATCATGGCATTGTATATATTTATTGAGAGATGGTTGACTATAAAGAGAGCTGGTAAAGTAGATAATAATTTCATGAATAATATCAGAGCTGCAGTAGTTGCTGGAAATATTCAGGGAGCAAAAGCACTATGTACATCTACCGATACACCTACTGCAAGAATGGTTGAGAAAGGACTGAACAGAATAGGAAAACCATTAAGAGATATTGATACTGCAATTGAAAATGTTGGTAATCTAGAAGTATTCAAATTGGAAAAAGGATTGTCAACTCTAGCAAGCATCGCGGGTGCTGCACCTATGATTGGATTCTTCGGTACAGTTACAGGTATGATCCTAGCATTTCACACCATGGCAACAGCGGAAAATGTGGGACCGGCACAATTAGCTGGAGGAATATATCAAGCATTGACTACAACTGCTTTCGGATTATTGATTGGAATTATAGCTTTTGTTGGTTATAATCTATTGGTTGCAAATGTGGATAAAGCGATATTCAATATGGAAAAAAGTACCGTTGATTTCATGGATTTGCTTCAAGAACCGTCAAACTAGTCTCAACTAGAAAAATTAGGTAATTATGAAAAAAAGAAATAAAGTAAGTGCGGAATTTAGCATGTCTTCTTTGACAGACATTATCTTCCTGTTGCTTATATTTTTCATGTTGACCTCCTCTATAGTTCAAATAAACGTAGAATTACCACAGTCTGATTCTAAAACTGTAGCACCTACCGATCTTTCCGTCCAATTATTCAAGACAGGAAAAATCATGGTCAATGGAATAAACGCTTCGAAGAGGCTCTTAGAAAAAAGAATAGTAAAAGAGTTACATCCACAAAAGAATAAAGACAATGGTACAATAAGTATTATTGCTGAAGTAGGCGTAGACTGGAAAGAAATCCACAATGTGTTGAAAATTGCAAGTGGGCTAGAAATCAAAGCCATTATAGCTACGGCACCAAGACAACAGTAAAACGATTGATGTTTATATTCAAATTAAACAAACAATGGGAATAGAAAAAAGAAGTAAAGTATCAGCAGAATTTAATATGTCATCCTTGACAGATATTATCTTTTTATTGTTAATATTTTTCATGTTGACCTCTTCTTTAGTGACGCCTAATGCTCTCAACTTGCAATTGCCTGGTAAAAATAAAACACCACAAACAGACAATTCACCAAGTGATCCGCAAGTTATTAATATTGAGAGAAGTGGGACTTATTACTACAATAATACAAAAATGTCTTTGAGTGCAGTGGAGAAAAAAGTAAGGGCATTGAAAAGAAGCAAAGGCAAGAATGCAGTCATAACAATAAGTCCACATTCTAAATCTAAAAATGATAAAGTCGTACCGATCCTTGATATTGCCTATAGATATGGTATCAAGACGGTACTTACCGAACCAAGATAAAACTACTATGAATTGATCTTTTTCTGATCAATTTGATAATATTTCAAGCCAATCCAAGAGAGAACAGTTTTTAATTTGGACTAAACAAGAGTCTTATGGATCATGCTATGCCACATAAAAAGGACGAGAATAAAAAAAAGGGGATTATCGTGAGTTTCATGATACATGCCCTGCTTTTGCTTTTTGCGTTGGTGCCATATTTGGCATCCGAACAGATTCCAAAAGAGTTGAGTGGAATTGTAGTCGCATTTGGCTCCCCTGATGGAGGTTCATCAGATGCTAACCCAATAGCTAAGACTGAAGCTCCCACCGCAAAAGATACACCATTTGAAGATAAGTCTAATGATACCAAGGAAAAAACAACATCTACCTCAAAGGAAAAAGAAACAAAAGACCCTACACCAAGTAAAAAACCTATAAGTGATTTGAAGCCAATTTCTAAAACTTCAGATGTAAACGTAGAAGATGCTAAAAAAGAAAAGGCAAAAAAAGATGCCGAAGCTGCAGAAGCAGATGAAAAAAGAAGGCAAGCTGAAGAAATAGCTAGACTAGAAGCAGAAAAAAAGGCAGAGGAAGATGCCCAAAAAGCTGCATATAACGATAGTAAGAGTAAATTTTCTGATCTCTTAGGATCTGGAAAAGGCAATAACAATAATGATAGCAATGCTGGAGACCCAAAAGGAGATCCTAATTCTGATGCCTTAAATCAGATTGCTCCTGGATCGGGAAGAATAGGTGGAGGTCTTACTGATCGAGGTGTATTATTCGAACCACAAATTGATGATAATTCTCAGTTTACAGGAATAGTAGTTGTCAAAGTTTGTGTAAACAGAGAAGGAAAGGTAATTGAAGCCAATTACACCCAAATGGGTTCTACTACTACCAATAAATCATTGGTAGATCTGGCAACTGGTGCGGCCAAAAAATACAAATTTACCCCTTCAGAAATCGAAACTCAATGTGGAAATATTACGATTGAGTTTAAGGTAAAATAGGTTTGAATTGTAAACAATTTCTTAATGCCTACACATTATTAAAGTTTTGAATATAATGTGCTATTTTTACAAGGTGAAAAAACTAACTATTCTCCTTCTCTCTATTCAGAGTTTCTTTGCTTTTTCCCAAATAAGTGAAGATATAAATATTGCCAAAACATCTGAAGAGATCGTACTGGATGGGATTCTTGATGAAGAGACTTGGAAGAATACAAATGTCTATGCTAAAGACTTTTTTCAATATTTTCCTACCGATTCCATATTGGCCAATGAGCAGACTACAATCAAGATGGCATTTGATGATGAAAATCTTTATGTAGGAATAGAATGTTTCACTAAAGGTAGTGATTTTGTAATTCCGACATTAAGAAGAGATTTTCGTGCTGGGGGCAATGACAATATCACTCTACTTATAGATCCTTTCAATGATGGGACAAATGCATTCATGTTTGGCACCAATCCTGCTGGTGTACAGAGAGAGGGATTGATTTCCTCAGGTGGAACAAGTATACGAGGTTTTTCTACAAGTTGGGACAATAAATGGCAATGCCAAACAAAGGTTTATGATGATAAGTATGTAGCTGAAATATCTATTCCTTTTAGCACTTTAAGGTTTAATAAAAGCTCCAAACTATGGAGGTTTAATGCATACAGATTTGATATGCAAACCAATGAAAGATCAACATGGATAAATATTCCTAGAAATCAATGGATATTCAATCTAGGTTATATGGGTAACATGAATTTTTCGGAAGATATCAAAGCTACTGGGAGCAAATTTTCTTTGATTCCTTTTGGGATTACTTCTTTTAGCCATAATGTAGAAGATGGCGAAGACTCAAAATTTTCATACAACATTGGAGGAGATGCTAAAATAGCTATAACCTCAGGCCTTAATCTTGATCTTACTATAAATCCAGATTTTTCACAAGTAGAAGTAGATAGACAGGTTACCAATTTGTCTCGATTTGAAATTTCTTTTCCTGAAAGACGCCAATTCTTCTTAGAAAATGCTGATCTTTTTGGGTCGTTTGGGTCTAATAGAATTAATCCTTTTTTCTCACGAAGAATTGGGATAGTGCAAGACACTACCACAGAAGAAAACATTCAGAACACTATCTTCGGTGGTTTAAGATTAAGTGGAAAATTAAACCAGAATTGGAGAATTGGATTGCTTTCTATGCAGACAAAGAAAGACAATCGGGCAGGCCAACCTGATCTTAACTTTTCGGTAGCCACCATCCAGAGAAAAGTTGGTGATCGGTCGAATCTGGGTTTAATATTTGTGAATCGTCAATCAATCAATGGCAGTGACAGTGATGCTATAGACAAATTTAATAGAGTCATAGGAATAGATTACAACCTCGCAACAAGTTCGAATTTATGGGCGGGAAAGACATTCTTCCATAAGTCATTTTCAGTCGATAATCAATCCAAAAGCTTCGCCCATGGTTTAAACCTAAACTATAACAAAAGAAGCTTTTTAATTGAATGGGACCATGAGTATGTTGGAGAAGGTTATGATGCACAAGTTGGTTTTGTAAGGAGAACCAATTATTATAAGGCATCCCCAGAATTTCAATACTTCTTCTACCCTTCTAAAGGATCAATAAATAGAGCAAATATAAATATTGATGTAGATCAAATATGGATTCCTGGAACTGGCAAAACTGATCAAGACATTTCATTAGGTGCTGAACTTGAATTCAATAACAATACTAGAACAAGGTTTTCGGTCAGGCGTCAATATATTTTTCTTTTTGATGAATTTGATCCTACTGGGACAGATTCAGAAGTACTACCTGAAGATACAGACTACACGTATTATAATTTTCAAGCAAATTACAATTCCGATAATAGTAAAAGATTTTCATACAGGATTCGGCCTTTTATAGGTCAGTATTTCAATGGTATGCGGTATGGCACTTCAGGATCATTTAATTATAGAGTAGAACCATATGGCTCAGTGTCTTTAAACTATAACTATAATTTGTTTGATATGCCTTATCTAGATGAAGTAAAGACTACTATTTTACTTGGTCCTCGGTTTGACTTCACGTTTACGAAAAAAGTATTCTTGACCGCATTTTTTCAATATAATAGTCAAAGCCAAAACACCAATATCAATACGAGGTTTCAATGGAGATTTGCACCTGTATCTGATTTTTTCCTGGTATATGCTGACAATTATTTTTCTGGAAATCCTGATGACCCTTCAGATAGATTCGCCTTTAATTTGAGAAATAGGTCAATTGTAGCAAAAGTTACCTATTGGCTTAATATGTAATGAGTTTTTATTATTTAAAACATCCAATAATCTATGACGAAATAGGTCAGAATTCCTACAATTATGGAAAACAATAAAGACCATTTGTAACTTACCCAATTATATGTAGAATTTCTTTTTTCTACAATACCTTCTGTAAGCCCTTTCTGTAAGAATGAAGAAACAAATTTATTGGAACCACTTGTCTTAATAGTTGTATATCTATTGGGCGCTAAATCTCTTTGATTTCTCATCTTGTCGATATTTGATTCAATTATAATATAACTAGAAATTCAATTACCATGAAGCTCTTATCGACAAAAAATCTAATATCAAAGACTAACTACCCTTTAGAGATTGGTCTTTTTTCTTGATGAATCAACTCTCTTCTATTTAATAACTCTTGCCTCTTTTCCTCTCGAAGTATTTTGTACGCTTCAACTTGAGCTTCGACATTCAACGGACTATTATTTTTATACCTATGGTAAGAAACTATTGTAAATTGAATCATATGATCAGGATCTGTTATCCCTAATTGTCTTAAATACTCAACATATCTAGATCCTTCAATAAAATTCCAATAAACAGAGATCCATCTCCCTAATCCAAAATGAAGCTTTTTAGCTATTATTTCTTCGGGAGCATTTGTGAATTTGACTTTTGATTGTTCAGGTGACAAGTCGTCCAATTCCTTGAAGGCTTCCTCTAAATTTGCTGGAATATAGACTCCGTTTATCCTTGATTTTTTAATGTTTCGCTGATATTGTGCTTCATATCCTTTTTCTCCTTTTGGAAAAACTGCCTCACCTTGACTATAAGACGACAAAGAAATAAACATACTCAAGATCAAAATGCTTCCTATTTTAAAAAAAATCATGATATTACAACTTTATAGTGATTCATATATAATACGCAAGAATAACGGTTTAATTACTTATTAGAATGTTAAGTTTCCTAAAATCTATTGGAATTATTGAAATAAGTCTAGTTCAGATTATTATTTACGGCTTACTGTGGTTGTCTAATTCATATTTAGCAACACTGCTTACTATAATTTTTGTCCCTATTTTCGCTATGCTTCTTATAATTTCTCTAATCTCAGAATTATTAGAAAGATCAAAGGTGCCAAAATGGTATTTTAAAATTATGTTTTTATCTGTATTAATTCCTCTTGTCGTGGCAATATTCTTCTTCAAAGCTAATGATGGCTTTTTTGATTGGATGTAATAATTCTTTTAGTTATATTCAGTTTTCAAATGATCATTTTTGAATCATTATATTTAGGACATTATTCAATATCTATTACTAAAGACACATGAAATTTATAAATTCTCTACTTTTCCTATTCGTTTCCTTTACAGCTTTTTCTCAAACTGATTATATTAATAGATGTGGACAAGAAGCATTGTTGGATGAAATAGAAATATCAAATCCTGGTTACAAGCAACAAATAGAAAACAGTTTTAAAGCATTTAACAAGAGAAAGAAATCTGTAAAAAGGTCTATTAACATTACTGTCCCTGTTCATGTGATAGTAGTTCATCCTACCGGACAAGCTATAGGCACAGGTTCGAATTTCAGTATAGAACATGTTCAATCTCAAATAGATGTATTAAATCAGGACTTTGGAAGATATAATTCTGATTCAGGAAATACACCTCCTGAGTTTCCTGCTGCTAATACAGGAATACAATTTTGTTTAGCAACAGTCGATCCTGATGGTAGCCCGACTGATGGTATAACACGATATGCTTTTGATGGAAGTTTCGATAATAATGCATTTTCCATAAGACAAGAAACGCAATGGCCTAGAGAGTCTTATTCAAACATTTGGACAGCCCCGAATCTTCCTTACCTTGGTGTGGCTACAGTTCCTAATACATTTTCATTACCTCCAGCAAATCAGGATTATATCCATGTAGATGCTGCTACATTTGGAGGACCAGGTTATGGAACTGAACCTGGCTATAATCTTGGCAGAACGACAACTCATGAAATGGGTCATTGGCTAGGACTCCTGCATGTTTGGGGGTCAGGCAATGGAAGTTGTGCTGTTGATGACAATATCAGTGACACACCAAATCAAAATACCTTTAATTTTGGATGTCCTAATCACCCAAGTCCTACTTGTGGAAATAGTGGCGATATGTTTATGAATTATATGGATTATGTTGATGACAATTGCATGAATGCATTCACTCAGGAGCAAGGAGATTATATGAATACCATATTGTCTACTTCTAGAGCTAGTTTGAATGGGGCATCTTTCACGTCATGTGCATCTGTTGTACCATTGGTATTAACCGTTATTTCGCAAAGTGATCCTAGCTGTTCTGATAGTAATGATGGGTCAATACTAGTAGAAGCTTCTGGCGGCGAACCAAACTATTCTTATTCATTAGACGGCGGAGTACCAACTTCAAATAATCTTTTCACTGATCTACCTGGTGGAAACTACTCTATTGAAGTCTTTGATGCAGATGGGAATTCAGCGAGTGTGACAGTATTTCTAAATACGCCTAACCCAATGACTGCGACCGTCAATGTTACACAAACCAACACTTGTCCAAATGATATGGATGGTGCTGTTGAGATACAAGTTGCTGGAGGAAGCAACCCATATATATATTCTCTCGACATGGGTATGGGACAACAGTCTAATACATTTGATAGCCTGCCCAATGGATTTTATATTGTGAATGTTGTAGATAATAACGGTTGCACATTTGAAGATGTATTTGAACTTACTGACTCTACAATTATTACAATTACAATTGATTCTACAGCTAATTTGGTTTGCGGCAATGATGATATGGGATTGATTATTGCTTCTGCTGAGGGTGGTAACGGTCCCCTTTCATATTCAATTAATGGATTTGAATATCAAGATAATGGTGAATTTTCAGAATTAGATGGAGGTACTTATTTTGTATTTGTACAGGATTCTGTTGGATGTTATGACAGCTTGGAAGTAGTAATTACAGAACCAGATCCATTTTTCATCAGCATAGAATCTAATGATGCATCATGTTTTGGATTTGATGATGGCAGTGTTGGAATAACAGCTTTTGGCGGTAATGGAGCGCCATATCAATACTCATTTGATAGCATTACCTTTGGTGACACTACAATGTTAGATAGTTTGTTTGCTGGAGAATATGATTTGTACGCATTAGATTCACTTGGCTGCCTTGCAATTGCAACATTTGATATAGATGAACCTGATGAAATTCAAATATTTGCGGACACTATAATAAATGCAACTTGTTTTGGCGATGAAAACGGAATGCTAAGTTTATTTGCTACAGGAGGCAATGGAGATTATACATATATCTTTCAAGGTGATAGTACTTCAACTGCAGATTATGACAATTTAGCGGCAGGAACATATGATGTGTTCGCTGTAGATGCTTTGGGCTGTGAAGGAAATGGCACTTTTGAAATTGGAATTAGTAGCAATATATCGATTACAATTTCAAGTGAACAAATGCCTTCATGTTTTGGTGGGCAAGATGGTTTAATTCAAGTATTAGCGGAGAATACTCAAGGAGATGTCACTTATTCAATAAATGGAGGAGCAGAACAAGAAAGTCCAATTTTTGAAGGATTGAATACAGACGATTACGTAATAACAGCTCAAGATTCTACAGGTTGCAGTGCTGCCATCAATGTTTTTCTAGATGAACCTGCAATTTTAGGTACTCAAGTAGAAATCACAAATGTAATATGCTTTGGAGAAGATAATGGTACTGCCACAGTAATTGTATCAGGAGGAACGCCACCCTATCAATATTCATATGAACCTTCTAATACTGATCCTTCTGGACTTGCTCCCGGAAATTATTTTGTAACTATTACAGATGATAATGGATGTACTACATCAGAAGAATTTACTATTACAGAACCAGATGAATTGGTGGTGGATGACATGATTTTGGATATAGATTTAAAGACAGTCACTGTTATTGCCTCAGGAGGAGTAGAGCCCTTTCTATATTCATTTGACGGAGGAGATACATTTACAGATGATAACGTTACAAAAGACTTAGAATCACCGAATATCACAGTAATTGTGAAAGATGCAAATGGTTGTGAAACTATTTCTTCAATAATTATTAGCGACGTCAATGAGCTTGCTGAAGATTGGGGGCTTAAAGTATACCCTAATCCATTTCAAACTGAAATACTGCTTGATCTAAATTTCCCGACACAAACTAAAGCTACGATAGAAATATTTGACATTGAAGGGAGGAAGGTCTATAAAGTTTTGGCAAAAAAATACAATTCGGGTGATAATTTTGTAAAAATTGACCTCAGCAATTTTGCTAGTTCAATCTATATTGTTAAAATTGCATCAGCGGAAGGTTACCGCTATATAAAAGTAACCAAGATGTAATTGTAATTCTCTTAATCTTTTCTGCCTCGGTCTTGTAAGCCGAGGCTTTTTTATTTCAATAGACTGTAACTCTCAGTTTAATCATAAAGCCTTGTAAACTAATAGATTCTATTGTTTAATGTGCTTATTGTTATGAGCAGATAACTTCATTACTTATAATAGTGCGAAAGTTATTATACAAATTTTAATTTCGAAAAGAGAGTAAAAACAATGTATGCCAGTTGCCAAGATCGGCTAACAACCGGCATACTTGTTATTGGGTTATCGTGATTAATAAATACCAATAATCCTTGATATTCATTAGTTATCCCTATAACTGACAAATAGACTTATTGTGACAAAATTTTTAAAGAAAATGATATAAAAAAAGAGTAATATACATTAAACAATATAACATTTGATTTTAGCATAATTTCAACAAAAAGCTATTTCGATTTTTTGAAAAAATACTTGAACAATAGAAAGATTAAAAAAGCTAGTATCGCTAATAAAAGGTAAGTTTTCCAAGAAGTAAAATCCAATAAGGAAGAATTCATTCTAAGAGGTTGATCGTCTCCATATATTGCCCACGATGCCCAGAAAAAAGGAGATCTGATAGTCGGAGAACTTATCTTATCATTAGTTAGATACTCTATTTGTGCTTGTTGCATTGCTTTTGACTTTGACATACCATCCTTTAAGTTTGAATAGAATAAGGTCATCAATTCTTTAGTTGCATAATCGGGAGCATTCCAGTATGCTCCAACAGCTGCATTGCTACCACTTTGTACAAATGCTCGTGACAAACTCATCAAACCTTCTCCTACCACACTTTTACCTGATCCAGTTTGGCAAGCACTTAGTACAACCATTTCTGAATCTATATCAAGATTCAAGATATCGGAATATTTTAATTGATAATTTTCACCAACCCCTCTATTCAATACAACAAAGGAATTCAAATAGTCTTCCTCATCTACAAAAGCATGTGCTGAGAAATGAATGACATCAAAATTTTTGATTGTTGAATAAACTTGCGAAGGTGTTACATCAGAATTTATAAATGATGTACCTCCCAATATCTCAGCCGTTGTTAACACCTCATCATCAGCATATTTTAGTGGACTTAAAGAGATTGCTCTTGAATTACTAGTGTTATCCTTAAAGTTTGACATGTAATCGCTTATGATTTCTTTCAAAAAATCATCTTCGTATTCTATCCCGAATCCAATGAAGCCATCTTTGGACTTATAGGATTTGTTTTCATTTTTTAATTGAGAGCAGTAGTACAAGTAATTAACAGCGTATTTACTTATTACATAAGTATTAGGGTTATTCCAATCTTTGTTTTCATTGATAACTAATGCATTAAAAGCTACTTTTTTCAATGGCCCATCTGGAACAATTATCAAATGATCAAAGTCTTGATAATTATATTTAGATAATAAATCCCCTAAGACTAGGTCATAAACTGTTTTAGAGTTCGATAAGTACTGTTGAATTAAAGAGTCGTTACTTTCACTCTGCGACAATATTTCCAAATTTGAATTGATCAAGGAATCTATTTCTTTTGGTAACTCAATATTCTCAGCAAATGTTGAATGCTTTGAAATCCCAAAAACTGTCAATAATTCATTAAAGTAATAATATTTGAGCACCAGTGAATTATCATTTATTGAAGATTGAATTTCATCTATCGTAATTTCTTCTTCTTTATCATATTTGCCATAAGAGGGGTAATTACTTAGTAATGACTCCTTATAATTATCAAATTCCAATAGAACTTCTGCTCCTTGAGTTGTATCCTCTTTAAGATCAGATGAAGCCTTAGAGGCTAAATACAAATACTGCTCTAACGAATCTTGGTTTACTCCAGCCATTTCCAATGCTTCACGATCAGAAACTGCATTTCTTAACACAAAAGAATTCGCTCTTTGAGCTAGAGAAAAAGCATTTTCAATATCTTCTTTTTTATCATATTCTCTGTATTGATCCACATAAAATGAGATGATTTCGGAATAGATTTTCTGACTGTATGCTCCCATTCTGTATTGGGAACTGGAAGAGTAATATTTGCTTTTTAATTTATCAAAATGTGATAGGAGTAGGTCATAATAAAAGGTAGCTTCCCCTAGTGAGAATTCGTCACCTGTTTCAATATATTTGTCTCTGAAGTATTTGGCTTTTATATTAAAAGCTTCGATGATCCAAAGGTCAGGTAAAGCTTCATTAATTGAAGATCTATCAAAAGAATTCAGTGAATCAAGATCTGGATAATATAATCTTAGAGCTATATGTGAATTTGACAAGGCTTCTTCCCTTTCATTTAGCTTATACAATAATTGAGAATATAACATTAAAGTCTTGATATATGATCTTTGCTCACTTGCATACTTATACATCTCTAAACTTAGTTTGTATTCTACTTTAGCTTGGTCAAACAAGTTCATCTTTTGGTAATATCTTGCTTTTATCTCAAAAAAAAGATTATCCTTTTCACTTTCAAATTCAATACTTTTATCTAAGTACATTTTAGACATTTCCAAACTATCTTGATTTATATATACTTCAGCGAAGTAATCAAAAACAATGCTTTTCTCTATATTCGAACCGCATAGAATCAAAGCTTGGTTCAATTTTCCCTTCACTTCTTGAAACCTATCATCATAATATAAATATTTTGAAAAATTTAAATATAGATCACATAATTTAGGATGCTCTTGGTTATGAGAGATAAGGTTAATTGCTAAATTAACATACTTTATCGCACTTTTCTGATCTCCTAACCTTGAATAATTTAAGGCTATATTGTCAAATGAGAAAAGTAAAAATCTTGAAACAATTGGATCATTGCCTTCAACTTCTTTGAATTCATTTATTGATTTTTTGAAGGCTAATATAGCTTCATGCCCAAGTCCCATTTTGGAATTATAATATCCTAAATAAAATAGTAACTTACCTTTTATTAGAAATTGATTATCATCAATAACTTTAATAAACTCTGGTATTTCTTTTACCAGGAACAAATCTTTGCCCTCTTTTGATTTAGCTTTTCTATATTTTCCGAAAATTTTATACCAACTTTCCCAATCAATATTTTGATATAACTTCATAGCCTCCTTGTAATTTATTGAAGCTAGATTATAATTATTTTGATTTATTAAGGAATCTGCTAAGACAATATATATATCAGCTTGCAACGAATCATTTCGCTCTTGAGAATACATTTCACAAACAGATATTAATAGAATAGCTATTACATTAATTAATGTAATAGCTATTCTTAATTTATTATTTCTAAATTTTGACAAAAGGCAACGTTTTATACTTTAAATCTCCTTTAACTTTAAGATAGTAAATACCTTGAGGTAAATCACTGATATCAACAATATCTAAATTTTTAATTATCATATTTTTATAAAATCCTCCAGATGCACTAAAAATCGATAGTTCATATAAATCATTAGATGATAATCCTTCAATTTGTAAGTTTGAAGAAGACACGTTTGGTCTAATACTAAAATCAAAAATTTCTTTTACTGTATTCTCATTTGCAGTTTTAAAACCATAGTCGAAATTAAATTGTTGAAAATGCTCATTGACAGGACATTCATCTGTTCTGCTTATAATTTAAAAAGACTCTTTAATCTACAATCAAATCAAGAAAATATTCTTAATCAATTGACAGTCAGCTGATTGTAAATCACCCTTAAATTGGTAACTATATGGCTACCAATGTACAACACTCATGTAAATCAAGACTTTAATGAAATTCAGACAATCAAAATTGAAAATATGGAAATAAAAGTACTTTGACCTAATATACCTACGGAGTCCGTGGAGCATCTCTCAAAACATGAAATGCTAATTTTCCGACAGGCTGCTAGAAAGAGATTTGGATTTAAATCGCCTAACGAAATGTTAGCTATCAAACTTGATCAACTCAAGGATGTTGCATTTATTATTTGAATCCACCTTTCAACAAAAAGCTATTTCGATTTTTTGAATAAATACTTGAACAATAAGAAGATTAAGAAAGCTAGTATCGCTAATAAAAAGTAAGTTTTCCAAGAAGTAAAGTCCAAATAGGAAGAATTCATTCTAAGAGGTTGATCGTCTCCATAAATTGCCCAAGATGCCCAGAAAAACGGAGATCGGATAGTCGGAGAACTTATCTTATCATTAGTAAGATATTCTATTTGTGCTTGTTGCATTGCTTTTGATTTTGACATACCTTCCTTTAAGTTAGAATAGAATAAGGTCATCAATTCTTTAGTTGCATAATCGGGAGCATTCCAGTATGCACCAACAGCGGCATTGCTACCACTTTGTACAAATGCGCGTGACAAACTCATCAAACCTTCTCCTACTACACTCTTTCCTGATCCTGTCTGACAAGCACTTAGTACGACCATTTCTGAATCTATATCAAGATTCAAGATATCGGAATATTTTAATTGATAATTTTCACCAACTCCTCTATTCAATACAACAAAGGAATTCAAATAGTCTTCCTCATCTACAAAAGCATGTGCTGAGAAATGTACGACATCAAAATTTTTGATTGTTGAATAAACTTTCGAAGGTGTTACATCAGAATTTATAAATGATGTACCTCCCAATATCTCAGCCGTTGTTAACACCTCATCATCAGCATATTTTAGTGGACTTAAAGAGATTGTTCTTGAATTACTAGTGTTATCCTTAAAGTTTGACATGTAGTCGCTAATGATTTCTTTCAAAAAATCATCTTCGTATTCTATTCCGAATCCAATGAAGCCATCTTTGGACTTATAAGACTTACTTTCATTCTTTAATTGAGAGCAGTAATACAAATAATTAACAGCGTATTTACTTATTACATAAGTATTAGGGTTATTCCAATCTTTGTTTTCATTGATAACTAATGCATTAAAAGCTACTTTTTTCAATGGCCCATCTGGAACAATTATCAAATGATCTAAGTCTTGATAATTATATTTAGATAATAAATTGCCTAAGACGAGATCATAAACCGTTTTAGAGTTCGACAAGTACATTTGAATAAGTGAGTCATTACTTTCACTCTGCGATAATATTTCCAAATTTGAGTTGATCAATGAATCTATTTGTTTTGGTAACTTTATATTCTCAGCAAATGTTGAATGCTTTGAAATCCCAAAAACTGTCAATACTTCTTTAAAGTAATAATATTTGAGAACCAATGAATTATTATCTAGCGAAGATTGAATTTCAGTTATCGTAATTTCTTCTTCTTTATCATACTTTCCATAAGAAGGGTAATTAGAAAGTAGTGATTCTTTATAATTATCAAATTCCATTAAAACACTGGCATCGTTCGTGGTATCATCTTTAATATCAGTTGAAACTTTAGAAGCTAAATACAAATATTGCACTATTGAATCTTGGCTCACACCTGCCAATTCTAAAGCTTCCCTATCAGAAACTGCATTTCTCAACACAAATGAATTTGCTCTTTGAGCTAGTGAAAATGCGTTTCCTAGGTCTTCCTCCTTACTATAATGTCCATATTGATCAACAAAAAATGAAATTACTTCAGAATAGATTTTTTGACTATAAGCTCCCATTCTGTATTGAGAACTTGAGGAGTAATATTTACTCTTTAGTTTATCGAAATGAGATAGGAGAAGGTCATAATAAAAGGTAGCTTCCTCTAATGAGAACTGGTCGTTTATTTCGAGGTATTTTTCTCTGAAGTATTTGGCTTTGATATATAGGGCTTCAATAATCCATACATCTGGAAGGTCATTGGTGATTTTTGATCTATCTGTATAATCTAAGGAGTCAAGCTCGGGGTAATATATTAATAATGCAGAGTGTACATTAGAGAGCGCTTTTTCCTTTTCATTCGTCTGAAATAATAATTCAGAATAAAGCAATAATGTTTTTAAGTATAATCTTTGAGAAAAATAATCCTCAAAGTTGCTTAAGGCAGCCTTATACTGATTTTTAGCTTCATTTAAATCATTTTTCTTTTTATAATAGTCTCCCCAAATTGTATAATAAAAATGTCCTTTATTACTTTCAGAATCAAAACTTTTATCTAGGTATATTTTTGCAAGCTCTAAACTATCTTGAATAACATAAACTTCCGCGAGGTATTCATAGACACTATTTTTCGTAAAGTTTGAAGTGCACTCTTTTAGAGCTAATTTTAATTTTTCTTTCACCTCATCATATTCATTATCATGAAGCAAGAATTTTGAATAATTTAAGTAAATATTACAAATATGCGATTTATCCTCCATTATTGAAATTAGATCAATTCCATAATTTAGATATTTTATTGCACTTTTTTGATCCCCTAATCTTGAATAATTTACTGCTATGTTGTCATAAGCTAAAAGTAAAAATTTTAGTATTCCTTGGTCAGGATTTTCTATTTCCATTAATTCTTTTACAGCAGACTTATAGCTCAAAATTGCTTCACCCCCAATTCCCATTCTACTTTTATAGAATCCAAAGTAAAATTTCAACTTTCCTCTTTCAACATTTTGCTTTTCATTAAGAATTTCTAAAAATTCAGAGATATCAATGAATAATTGTGACATTTCACCTCCTCTACTTCTAGCTTTTCTAAGTTTACTAAATGTTTTATACCAGCTTTTCCAATCGTAATTTTGCAAATTTGACATAGCTAATTTATAATTATCAGCAGCAAGATTAAATGATTTTTTGTCAGCCAATGAATCAGCAATATTAATATAAGTTTGAGCCTTCTCTAAAATATTTTCATCTTGAGAATATAGTGGCTTACAAGATAGCATAAGAACAACTATTTTACAAAATAGTAAAATAGTTGTCCCGCTATTAAAATTATTAAAGTTTAACAAAAGGCTTAGTTATGTTATTCACTCTTAAAAAATAAACTCCTTTTGGGAGATCATTTATATCTATTCTTTCGGAACTATGGAGTGTAAATTTTTTCGACAATCCTGAAATGCTACTATTAATTATTACATCAATATATTTATTATTTTCGAAACCTTCAATATTAATATAATCTGAAGCTATATTCGGAACAATTTTAAACTCTTCATCTAATTCTAATGAATTGGTACTAGTTATTTTGTCACCTATAGAATTTTCAAACAATTGATAATAATCATCGTCTGGACAAAAATCATCTAAAGTAGTAATATCTACTACACATGATTCATATTGACATATAGTGTTAGATATTGGCAAAGGTGGTAGTTCATCAAATTTAATCTCTCCTTCTGTATCCATACATTTTAATGACGTATCTGTTATATCTTCATAACCAAAACAAATCTCTAATTCTACCCAACCAATTGTCTCTGCAATAGATGATGGTTCTGGATCTTCTTGACCCATTCCTATTAAAAAGATGTCATTAAAAACTACTATAAATTCATCTTCCTCCCAAGCAATATGACAAGTATTACTTGCATCAGCAAGACGAATAGATTTATAAGTTAAATCTCCAGAACGACGAATTTGAATTAATACATCTTCAACAGGATCTTGTCCATCATTTTGAAAGAAAACTTTGTATTTTATTGTTTGCGCTCCACCATAAAATCCTAAACAAGTAGGATCAGTAATAATACAATTAGGATCATGAGGAAAGTTGCTTACAATTGATTCTAAAGTATATATTTTCCCATCAACGATTTCTTCATTCGAGCCATCAGTTTTGCCATTTTCAGGAATAATTTCGTCGCAATTATCTATTTTCATAACTCCTCTAGTAGCAATCTTACTAAAGACGTCTTGCAAGCATTTAGCTGGTATATAGACAAATCTTTGCTCACCTGGCATCAAATTACTAAATGTCCAGCTAAATTTGGTAGTATATCCAATGTATTCCGAAGGATCATCTGAAAACCCATCTACCCATCCATTACCATAATCATCTAGTATGTCAGCATCCGTAATATCCATGTCGTACTTACTATAATGAAATTCTACACAACCAGAAATATTTGCATTGTTGTCTACTGGATTCTCAAACATCAATAAAAAATAGTTTTCTTTAGCTTCAACCATATTCCAGGACCTTTTAATTTGAATTTGATTTTCAAATCCATATACAGGAGGTCCTGCTGAAACCATTCCCTCATCTACTCCTGTAAAGGTAGTTTCTTCTGGGTCATTATCATCATATGGAACTGCATGAAACAATACAGGTGAAGCTGGTATAGAAGAGGACTTATACGTATGAATAGGATTATTGTCAAAACTGTGAAATCCATCATCGAACAAGTAAAAATGAAGGTCTGATTGTGGAAAAGTAGAATTAAACTCATACTCTCCAAAACCATTAAATTGCATAGTCTGACCATTCACCCCCACAATTCCAAAGCAAAACATTGCAACTACTAAAAGCGATAACTTTCCACTTGATAATTTCATAACTCTAAATTTTGGTGTTTTAATTTTCATGATAATCTGTTTTTTTAATCGGCCATCCTTTCCAGAAGCGCCTTACTGTTTGTAATTTGATAATTTGATATATTAATAAGCTTTTTTAATATTATTTTTGATTTGTTAGGTTCATTTATTTTGAGATACAATAATCCCTGAAGCCATAAAGCCTCATTATAGTATTTCCCCTTTTGACCAGCAACATCATCTAAGAGACGTATAGCTTTGTAATAGTCACCCTTTTCAACCCGTGCTAAAGAAAGAGAATAATAGAATTTATCATCTAGAGAGAGTTGACTTTTCCTTTCTTTTGTAAGAAACAAGCCAATTGAAGCCTCATAATCTTCTTTCTCTAAGGCTGTATTGATTTCTTTTTGCAATTCAATATCCAATTCATTTACATCATTTTCGTCTATTCCACGTGTTAAAGAGCCAGAATCTAAGACAAAATTTGTTTCAGTAATCATTAGACTTGCCATCTGTTGAAGAGATTCATGCTGGCTTGTGTACCAATAAAATGACCCTAGCAATAAAATAAATGATGCTGCGATTGCTGATGCTCTTCTGACAAACAGTTTCCTACTTATCCGTTTTTTCTCTGGCGGAGCATCTGGCAATTGATCCAATTCTTTCTTCCACTGCTCTTTTAAAGATTTGTTTTGACTTTGTTGTACCAAAAATTCAAATGCTTCTTCTTTAGACTGGAAATCGGATGGCATATTTCGTTTTGATTCGTTCATTTTAATTGGTTCTTTTTTATTAATCCTAAAAAAGTAGACTTTAGTTTTTCAAGTGATCTTTGTTTCCTTTTTCGAAAAGTCGAATAAGTAATATCGTTTTCTTCAATGATCTGTTCTGTTCCCTTTCCTGAATAGAATATCTCTTTGATTATATGTTTTTGAGAATCTTCTAAGTTGTGAACAGCATAATTTAACGTAGATAAAAATTCTGAATCCGATAATGACAGCTTTGAATTTTCTCCCATAAAAACTTGAATAGCATCATTTACTTTATTTTTCTTTTTCAATTCATCTAAATATCTATGAACCGCCATTTTGGTAAATAAATATCTAACATTCCCATAGTTGATTTTACCAGTTTTAAGTTTTGACCTAAATTCTAATAACGTATCCATACATGTGTCATAAGCAGTTTCTTCAGAAATGCTGAACTTATTTTGAATGTACCTTACACTTGATTTGAAATGAACATTAAACACCTTTATAAAAAGAGATTCATCTCCACCTTTAACTTTTTCAACAAACTGATCAAATTCAAGCTTTGTCAATCCAAAATTGTCTTGTGTGTTAGGTATTTTTAAAACTTGAGGCGAAGAGGGGCCTTTATATGAGTTGGTCATGTCTCTTTATTAATTTTCAATTTCCATCCCTATAACTAAGAGATTGGCAATTTGTGACAGCAAAACACAAAAATATTTAAAAAAAAATCAAAAACTCAATAAATTCGGGGTTTTGAAAAGAATATTACAAGTTAAATGAAGTTTAATCTTAATTGTAATCACTATGAATTTTGTGATTTTATAATACTCCGTGCTGATAAATGAAGTTTTCATCAATTATACCAAAGCTAAAAAACTATAATCCTTGATTAAATCCTATTCAATATCTGGGGTTAACCTTAAAAGTTAACAGAATCACTTCTCGATTGGGCAATCTTCTCTACTGCCCCATTCAGACCACGAGCCATCATAAATTGCCTTTGGATTATTTAACACTTGGGTAGCTGCCAACAAAAGGATACATGCTGTAGTACCTGAACCACACGTAAATACTAGAGGCTTTTCTACTACTTCAGCAAAAATCAACTCCAGTTCTCTCTTATCTTTCATCTTTCCATTCTCTAAAACAGAAGTATAATTTATATTCTTTGACTGTGGAATATGTCCACTTTTCAAATTCGGACGTGGTTCAGAGGCTTTACCAAAAAAACGGTCTTCAGACCTAGCATCCACAACAAACTCATTTTTTGATTCTAGGTTAACCATAATATCATCTATGTTACGATAAAGTTGGCTTTGATATTTAGACTTAAAGTTTCCGATCTTGTGACCAATTGAATATGAGTCAGTACATGGAAAACCGTTATCAATCCAATCAGGAAGTCCTCCATCTAATACATATATTTCTTTATGTCCCATCAATTTAAACATCCACCATACCCGAGGCGAGTTATATATTCCTAAGTTATCATAAACTACAATTCTGCTGTCTTTGCATATTCCCAATTTTCTAGCTTCTAATTCAAATAATTCAGCATCTATCATAGTACTCGGAAGGGGACTTTTCTGATCTGAAAAATCTTTCTTATTAATCTTCCATGCACCTTTAATGTAAATATTTTCGTATGTTGATTTCCCACCCGATACATTCTTAGTGGTACTTGCATCTAAGATTATCAGGTTCTGATCTAAAAGATTTCCCATTAACCAATCAGATGAAACAAGTGAATTCATAATAAAGTGTTTTTCAAAAAAAAAATTGCTTGAATTAAGTGAATATTTTAGACAATTTAAAAAGTATAAATTTAGTAATTAATTAAATCTGTTTACACTTTATTTATAGATTTGAATGATGAATTTAATTTCTTTGGTAGATTTCATGGGAACATTTGTTTTTGCTATAAGTGGAATTTTAGTAGCAATAGATAAAAAGTTTGACCTCTTCGGTGTAATAATCCTTGGCACAGTCACTGCAATAGGAGGCGGAACTTTGCGTGATTTAATGATTGGTAGTACACCCGTCTCCTGGATTCAAAGTGATATCTATCTTTACATAATACTTTGCGCACTCCCAATATGCTACTTCTTCAAAAAATTTATTCTTTCCCTAAGAAAAGGAATATTTCTTTTTGATACCATTGGTATTGGTCTATTTACAATATTAGGGCTAGAAAAAACACTTGAAATTGGCTTGTCTCCGATTATTGCAATAATGATGGGAGTAGTCTCAGCAGTCTTTGGTGGTGTGATTAGAGACGTATTATCAAATGAAGTGCCTCTTATTTTTCGTAAGGAAATCTATGCTTTTGCATGTCTTTTTGGAGCGCTATTGTATTTAGGAACAAAACAGATTTTTCCTGAATGGGCTTCGATGTTGATATCTATTCTTTCAGTAATAACAATTAGGATACTCTCAATAAAAAGAAATTGGTCTTTACAGTTTAACCCTTAAATCTAATAAATGTCTTTGCAATATTTTGAAGACTGTATGGCTATTTTTTGACGTATTGTGTAAGGATTACAACTGTTTGTCCTTCTACCTTACCTTCAATATGATTAGGGTTGTCATGGACTAATCTTATTCTTCTTACAGCTGTTCCTCTCTTTGCAACAAGACTCGCCCCTTTAACTTTTAAATCTTTGATTAAGACTACTGTGTCTCCAGGCTCCAGAATAGTCCCATTGCTATCTTTATGGACGACCTTGTCTGAATCATCTTGAATCCCAGACTTTGCCCATTCCAATAAATCTTCATCGAGGTACATCATATCAATCAAATCGCCAGCCCAATCTGTGGCTTTGAGTTTGTGCAACATTCTGTAAACTACAACTTGAACAGCTGAAACTTGGCTCCACATGCTATCATTCAAACATCTCCAATGATTTTCATCCAGCAAATCGTCATTCTCTAATTGGCTTTTGCAATTTTGACAAATAGCTATTTGTTCCTCTAATTTTTCACCCGTTTTTGGTGAAACAATAAAAGTTTCTAAATTTTCTGAAGAAGAACACAATTCACATTTCTCTTCGCATCTCTTATTCAGCTCTCTTGATAAACTCACTCTCTATTTTTACTCAACTAATGATTAATTACATTCCTTATTCCAAAGGCCATTTATACTTACTTTTTAGTTTTTCAGATGCGTTTGTATTTCTTGGCCCTTTTCTTCTTTTTTGAGATGACTGTCTATTTTTATCTGATCTTTCGGAGTTTCTATTAGTTTTATCTCCTTGGTTTCCATTTTTTGAATTACCCCTTCTATCTCTTTGTTCGGATCTTTCTAATTTAGAATCAGATTTTGGATTTCCTCTTCGAGGTTCTTTATTAGAATCACTTTCTCTACGCTTATTTTTATCGTTATTTCTTTTAGGCTTTTGAGATTTTGGCGAGTTACTTTTATTATTTTTACCAGCCTTTCTATTGGTAAAAAATTCTTGCTTTCTCTTTTGTTTTTCCTTCTGCCACTCCTTTTTCTCCGCCTCAGTCATAGGTTTGTCAGTCTGAGGAAATTTTTCATTTGGAGCCTCAATTATTTTATTGCCTATCAGCTTCTGTATACTTTTAATATCCACATTTTCCTCTGGTTCGCACAATGAAATCGCAGTTCCTTCCTCTCCAGCCCTACCTGATCTACCTATTCTATGTACGTACGTTTCTGGCATATTGGGAACTTCATAATTGATAACAAACTTCAATTTATCAATATCAATTCCTCTTGCTGCTATATCTGTAGCTACTAAAGCTGTTATCTTCCCATCCTTGAACATTTGAAGCGCTTTCTGCCTTTGATTTTGAGCTTTATCTCCATGAATTGAGGAAGCATTAACCCCTTTCTTAGTAAGATTACGTGCGACACGATCTGCACCATGTTTTGTTCTTGTAAATATTAAAACTTGTTCAATTTCTCTTTCTTCAATTACATGAAGTAGTAATTCTGACTTGCTTGTCCGATTAGTGTAATACACAAATTGTTGAATAGTCTCGGCAGTAGATGAAACTGGAGTAACTTCTATCTTTTTGGGGCTTTTTAGGATCGTATTTGATAACTTCACAATGTTGTCAGGCATAGTTGCCGAAAAAAACAATGATTGTCTTTTATCTGGAATTATTTTTAGCAGCTTTTTGATATCATTAATAAAGCCCATATCTAACATCCTGTCTGCTTCATCTAGAACAAACATTTTTAATCCATCCAAAGAAACATATCTTTGATTAATCAAGTCTAACAGTCTTCCAGGCGTTGCCGTTAGAATATGCACTCCTCTTTTAAGCTTATCAACCTGCTTTCCTTGTTTAACCCCACCAAAAATTACGGTGTGCCTGATTTTTGTATGCTTGCTATATTCTTTAATATTTTCATCAATCTGGATTGCTAATTCTCTTGTTGGAGTTACAATGAGTGCTCTGATATCTGCTCTATTATCATCAAACTTTTCAAACTCATTTATCAATTGTATTATTGGAATAGCAAATGCGGCAGTCTTTCCTGTTCCTGTTTGTGCACATCCTAATACATCTTCTCTGTTCAGTATCAGCGGTATTACCTTGGATTGAATTGGGGTGGGCTCTGTATATCCTTTTTCAGAAAGAGCCTTCATTATCGGCTCAATGATCTTTAATTCACTAAATTTCATGTGATTGCTTTGTTCCTCCTAGAATCTTTTTCACGTATTCAAGCAGAAGTGTTATCCTGCAAAGATAGTAATATTAAAAACATTCGTAATATGTTTTTGAGAATACTCTGTGATAGCATCTAGATAACTAATTTGATTAACCATATAACATTCATTTAATCTCCAAAAATGGTCAGCTGATTTGGTTTCTTATAACTGCCTTCTAATTCTAATAACCATTTCTTTCGATCCAAACCTCCTGCATATCCAGTCAAACTTCCATCTGATCCAATCACTCTATGACAAGGAATAACGATAGCTACCCTATTGTGTCCATTTGCACTTGCTACAGCCCTAACTGCTTTGGGATTTCCAATTTTAATTGCTTGCTCTTTATAAGAAGCAGTTTTACCATAAGGAATTTGCAAGAGCATTTCCCATACTTGTTGCCTAAAAGTGGTAGTAGGTGTATCAAGAAGGACTGAAAATTCTTTTCGATCTCCTTTAAAATATTCAGATAATTCTATTTTGAGTTGTTTTATGTGATCATTTTCACCCAGCAGAATTACTGCATTGAGTCTCTTTTGCAAATCCTGAAATTCAGTTTCCAGCATCCTGCGGTCCGTGAACTCAAGCAAACAAATACCTTTTTCTGTACTACAAGCAAACATAGGTCCAATAGGAGTTGTAATTCTTTCTATCAAAATAATAGCCTTATTCTTACTGTCTTCTGGCGACTTTCCTAGTAATTTTTTAAAAGTGTATCCAAAACCACTTAATGAATCATAACCTGAAGAATAAGCCGAATCTGTCACACTATTTCCTTTTCTTAACTCTTGGTATGCTAGATTTATACGAATCATTCGTTGATATGCTTGAAATGTAACGCCATGGTGTTTATTGAACCACCTTCTAATCTTTTCTGGGCTAAATCCTTCTTGCTTTAATTGCCAATCTGAAAGTTTTCGATCTTCTGAAGCATTCAATAAATCTATAGCCTTTCGTACATCTTCTGGAGGCTCATTAGAATTTTCAGTGGGTTTACAAATCTTACAAGGTCTGTATCCATTTCTTAACAAATCCTTGACCTCCGAATAAAACTCAACATTTTCGAATTTGGGCTTTCTAGCTCTGCAGGTAGCTATACAAAATATCCCAGTAGTCTTAACTCCAACGTAAAAAATACCAACAAACTGTTCGTCTCTAGAAACTAAAGCATTGTAATATTTTTCGATGTCTTTTACATTTGAAATTTGCATTCTATCTTATTATTTTGTTCGAAAACGTTTTAGGTTCCAAATGTAAATACTCTCTTTATTTTACACAACCGAAAAGTAGACAAGTATTTTTATTGGCTATTGTCAATTGTCAATTTAAGTATTATACTTCAGCATATTCCAACAAAATTCAAATATATCTGGTTATATGTTTCGCCAAGATTTTATTTGATAATTTGTCCTCAATTGGTCTTTTTCACCTCCATATATTATACTTTTATTACCAGTATTATCACCAGCATTTTTTGCAAATCGATTTAGTCCTTTGAACATCTTTTCTGATATTGTTGTGCTTGATTTGATTTCAAACAAATTCACTTTTTCACTAGTAGGATATAGTAAGTCTACTTCATTTCCATGTGAATCTCGCCAAAACCAATACTCTCTCAATTGACTAAAATGATAATTCTGCTTTTCGTATTCACATACAACCATATTCTCAAAAACATTTCCCCACATGGAATGAGAAGGAGAAAAATTTCCTTTTCGAATATCTAATAGGTGGCATAGCAGTCCAGTGTCATAAAAATACAATTTTGGGCTTTTAACAACTCTCTTACTGTAGTTCTTGAAATACGGCTTCAAAGTAAATAATATATAACTCGTCTCCAAAATAGACATCCATTTACGTATTGTAGTATGGCTTACTCCAGCCCCCCTTGCCATGTCATTAAAATTAACCAATTGACCAGCTCTAGCAGCACATAATTTGATAAATGTCCTAAAAGCCCTATTGTCTTGAATATTAATCAATTGACTTACATCTCTGTTTACATATGTATCTATATAATCTGAATAGTATCTATCTGGGTCTATGTTCCTATTATAGATAGCTGGATAAAAACCATTTGTCATTATTTTCCCTAAATTATCAGAAAGTAAATTTGCTTTTTTCATTTCGATAAGGTCAAAAGGAAACAACTTGAATATAGAAGCTCTCCCAGCCAAGCTTTGTGTGATGTTTGCCATCAAGTTGAAATTCTGTGATCCTGATAGTATAAATTGGCCCATCACCTTATTTTCATCAACTATACTCTGCAAATAAGAAAACAAATGTGGCGTTTGTTGAACCTCATCAAATATCACTTGATTGTCATATTCCTTCAAGAACCCTCTAGGATCCGTAGTAGCAAATGCCCGATTATCCGGGTCCTCCAATGATACATACCTATAATTAGTTAGGGTCTCCCTAAGCATTGTAGTTTTTCCAGATTGCCTTGGTCCAGTCATCACTAGAATTGGATATTGCTTCAAAATCTTTTGAAAGGAAGTATTTATGTTTCTTATAATCATATAATGATCTGATAATCTATACAATAATACGAATAAAATTCAGATTACACAAGATATAAATTCATAATACACAATCAAAATATTCATTTTACACCAAAATAAAATTCAGATTGCACATATAATATATTCAAATTGCACAAAATTAAAATTCAGATTACACAAGATATAAATTCATTATACACAATATTTATATTCATTTTGCACGGACAAAACATTCACTTTACACCAATTTAAAATCCAGATTGCACACATAATATATTCAAATTACACGAAACTAAACTTCAGATTACACAAGATTTATATTCATTTTACACAGAAAAAATATTCATTTTGCACCAATTTAAAATTCAGATTGCACATATAATATATTCAAATTACACGAAACTAAACTTCAGATTACACAAGAAATAAATTCATTATACGCAAAATAAAATCTAAATAAATTGTAAAGTATTGGAGATAAAAGGGGTATGAAAAACACAAAACAATAAACCAGTTAAAAATAAAACTCAATGAAACCCTAAAAAAGGTGGTTTCACCAGATAAATACAAAAGTAAAAAAAGGTGGTTTCTTCAACAGAAACCACCCAATAAGATTTTAACTTAACCAACCTCTGGCGTCACATTTCTTTGCATAATACCATAGGAGTGCAGCAATTATTGCAATAAAAATAGGGAAGATTACAGCAACCATACCATACACTTCCTTCACATTAGAACCAAGAAATCCATATAAGAATTGAATTATAACAGCGATAAGTGATACTAGAAATAAATTAACTGCCCATTTCTTTTTCATTAGCAAGGCGATAGAACCAAGTAGTCCACCAATAGTAGCAATTCCGTAAACCATTTTATGCCACATTGGATTATTTTCATGAAGTGCCCGTTCTGCTTCTGACATCAATGCGAGAGCTTCCTCCCCTTTCATCATATCAGTAACAAAAGCATAAACTCCTGCTAGGTTCCACAATAAAGCGATTACTCCAACCACCCAAAAAATCGTGTTTACTTTGGAATTCTTGCCTCCATCTAAGATTTCATCTGTCATTATAAGTTAGTTTTAGTTAGTAGATGATTCAAAATAGCAAATATTGTTGCAACAATATAATAATCTACAGTAGAAACTGAGCAGTCATTTCAGAAAGCACAAGTCTCAATACCAAACAAATAATGAAATTCTGAGAAAAAATAAACTTAAGATAAAAGGAAGTAAACACGTAAGGATGACTTAATCTTCAATATCACAATTGTGCATATTCAAAAACTTTGTAAATCTCATCTTTAAACTTATCGAATCGAGCTTGCACATGATTAAAGTATTTGGATCTATCTTTTGCACCTTCTTTACTGATCAAGGTAGAATATGACATTACATTTGACAACAAGTTTTTTGTGTACTTACAAAATGCTCCTTGATATGTATTTATAAAGTTTGGTGCTTGGTGTATCAAAAAACACTTGGTTTCGGCATGAGATTCATAATACAACATAGGCATGCCCAACTCAAGGTCATTAATATAAACCTTCATTGCACCTAAATCGTCAGATTTTCCGGGTTGTTCCTTGATACCACTCTCAGTAATAATCTTGAGATGATTTATCAACAATTGAATATTAGAACAAATATCATTTATATATGAGAGATCGTTTATGGTATTTGAAAGGACAAAAAATTTGACTTGACTATAAATATCCTCCAATATATTTGGGCCCCAAATTTCTATTGCAGGATGTTCATAATATTCTCTAGCTAAGTTGGATAACATTTCAATCTCCTTTGCATCAAACTTCCTGATCGTGGAGGATACAAACTTTGAATGTTCTGAATGGTGGAAAGAAGTATTTTTCCACATATGCATATGCAATTCGAATAAAGCAGGATAATTCATATAATGCATAAAAGGCAAATTCTTTGAAGAATATATTAATACATTCTCCGCCGAATTCTTAAATGAATCAAAAACAAGTTGTAAATATTCAAATAAATCTTTATATGTATCAATTTGACGATCAATTAATTCAAATTGGAAAGAGATATGCTTCCTATCTGCATTAAATACACTTTCCAGTGAAAAATTAAAATGAATGGCGATCATAACCAACTCGTCAAATTTGATCATAGTATCACCATTCATTCTTTTATAAACCGCAGCTTTTTGCAAATTCAAAAGTGAGCCCAATTCTGACACAAGGTCATCTCCTTCATAAATTAATACCAATCGCCTGAAAACTTCAGCTTGAAGCAATTTACTATTTACTGATTCGAGATCACTCATGTATAAAAGATGTTTTGTTTGATTTTCGAATATATAACATTCTCTGAGAATTATTAATATTCAAAATTTTAAGGATGAAATATTACATCAATCAGGCAGCTAGACGTCTCTTTTGTATAGAGAAAGATCTTTTAACTTCTTCAATCGGTAAGTCTAATTTTTCGTCCCAATCTACCGAAAGAAAATTCTGAAACTGATTCCCTGTTTCCCATCCTTCAATTATCTCATTGATAAGAGCTCGAAACTGTAATGGTTGTGAGAAAAAATACTTCAAGATAATCCCACAAATGATCAAGAAAGACATTGGCATCCGTAATTGATTAGCAACGAAAGCATTTACTTTTGCCTCTCCTATCAAATCCGTATCAAAGCCTAAAATCACGTGTAACAAATCATGTATTTTTCTTATTCTCTCGCTCACATAGATCTCAGCGGACATATTCTCAACATCTTTCATTGGATAAATATGTAAATTTCTTTCCGTATAGAAATCATAAACATCTCTCCCAAAAGAATTTGCACCACAAGATTTAAGTTTATCAAGTTCCAACTTATGTAACCCTTCTTTATATGTAAACATACGATGCAGTGATTTGTCTCGAAGTAAAACTTTCACAGCTTCCTTTGATGCCTTTGATAGTGCGATTTCGTCCCCTAAAAACAAGAGTGACTTAATACTTCTATCTGGCCTAAATATCAGTTTTATTCCATGATAAACCAGAAGGATTGACTTTTTAATCTTCATGACAATCTATTTTACAATTAAATAAAAGTGGTATTCAAACATTCATCAAACCAATCAAGCATGGTAATAGATGAAGGAAGATCCATATGGTCTAGGAATTTCAATAAAGAGTTTGAAGGACCTATACTCACGAATTGAACTTCATTATATTCTTTGATTAAATTTCGGATAGCAGAGGGGAAATCAAGAACACTGGATATATTGATCAAACAGTCATTAATAGTTTCTTCTTTAGAATGTAAAAATCGACTATAAACAACTGAAAACACATCAATAGACTTGTTATTAACATCACATGCTTCGATAATATGAGGTAATAGTGCGTTCTCAATTGGCTTCATCAAAGGAGTGTGTAATGGAAAAGGGTACATTGGTTTAACCTCTAATAGCTGGGGACGAGCGATTTCTTTAACCCATCTCTGCATATCGTGAATACAGCCAGCTAAAAGTCCAAATTTCTCGTTTTGAATTACACTTTTGTAAATCCCATATTCTTCAAGTTTTAATATATCTTGGCTTCTGTCAAATGTATCTTGTAGACGAATGTGAACAGACATTCCAGGTTTTACTAGCTTGTGCATTGAAGTAAAAAGGTATAATATCCTAACTCCTTCTTCAAATGTAACCAAGCCAGAAACCACTGATCTAGGAACATCACCTAATGAGAGTCCCATTACACAATCAGGCACACCATTTTCTTTCACATAATTGTCATAAATAGCCACTTGCGTTGCCAATGAACACAAGACCAATTTCTTAAATCCATGTGCACTTAAATCATTTGGCTGGTGCATATAATCAACCAAATTAATACTCTTACCATAAGTCTGAAGAATAATATATTCAGTTTCCCTCAACCTATTTAACACACCAGGAAGCAATTGGGCTTCAGCCCTAAAGTTTTCGTTTTCTATGGCATCAGTGCCAGGAAATAAGATTACTTTTTTCATTAGTTTCATTTTAATTATGAAATACCGAATTGAAAATCGGGTAGTTAAAATTATAAATCAAACTTATGAGGAAATGAAAGTAGATCTTTTCTATTTGGGAGAATCTTGTATTTTAATTCTATGAAATGTAGAATTAAAATTAAAATACACTATAAGATATTGATGTAAAGCAGATTACATATAATAAAATATCTTAATTCAAAATACCAATATATTCAACTATTACAGGACTTTAACTAAATGTTTCGATTTTGTAATTTACATACCCAAACAATAACTGCTATAAAGCATTAATAGCCTATATAAAATGACGGATTAGTCTTTGATCCAAATTCGTAGTCTGACCAAAATAAAATCTGTCATAATCTTCTGAATAATATATATATGTAAAAAATATGGTTTATTTCTGTAATTAGTAATCGCCCTCAATAGAATACTGGGTTGTTCCACAAAATAAAAACCGCTGAAATCTATTGATTATCAGCGGCTTAAGCAGACGTTTGTACCCGAGGCGGGACTTGAACCCGCACGCCCCGAAGAGCACAGGATTTTAAGTCCGGCGTGTCTACCAATTCCACCACTCGGGCATCCTGTTTGTTATTTGAATAATATAATAATTTACATAATCATATTATTCAAAAAAAGAGCCTCCATATAGAGAAGGCTCTTAGAGCGAAAGACGGGATTCGAACCCGCGACCCCGACCTTGGCAAGGTCGTGCTCTACCAGCTGAGCTACTTTCGCGTGTGCTTAAAAGAACGTACTTTTTGTTAAAGCGATGCAAAGATAACAGAATCTAAAATTATAACAAGTCTCTGCTAAATTTATTTCTATTCTTTTCTGCAATTGCTCCAAAAGTGCGCTATAGCACTACTTTGAAGCCATATATTCTTTATAGTCAACAATACTTTTATTTATAATTGACCAAGCTTTTTCTTTATTCTGAAATTTTTCCACCTCTACTTCTTTATTCTCCAATTTCTTATAATCCTCGAAAAATGCCTTTAATTCTCTTAAAGCGTGTACGGGAAGCTCTTCAATGTCTTCAATATGGCTGACACTCATATCATCTGGTGACACAGCGATAATCTTGTCATCTGCTTCACCTCCATCTATCATACGCATTACACCGATGGCTTTAGCCCTCATGATACACATTGGCATTACATTCACCTGTGTCAATACCAATATATCGAGTGGGTCTTTATCGTCACAATATGTCTGCGGGATAAAACCATAATTATATGGGTAATAAACTGAAGAAAATAAGACTCTATCCAACCTCAAAAATCCAGTCTCTTTATCTAATTCATATTTTGTTTTGCTTCCTTTTGGGATCTCAATGATTGCTTGTATAATTTCTGGAGCGACTTCGCAATACTTACAATATGCCACGGACTCAGATTACTCATCGATTATTTATATTTTTAATTGTAATTCTCTTTGTAATTAATTCCTCTCACAAATCAAATTCATGAGATATTGGACGCAAAAATACACCTTTAAATAGTAGAAAGATAAGTTATGAAAGGCTTTTAAAATCCTTTCTATTAGATGAAATTTGTGAATAATTTTGAAAATTCACCAATCAAAGTAACAATATATCCCTCCAATATCTAGGCACAAAATCTTCTAGCTCAGAAGCTAGCAGTGAAGCTAGCAGTGAAGCAAAAATATTTTGCAAAAATAATTAACGAAAACACAAAATGTTGATAAATAGACATAAAAATTGATCTTATATTTGCCACAATGTCTGAAAATCATAACAAGTCATTTGCCACTGCTCTATTAAATTGGCATTCTTCTATAGATCGGAATTTACCTTGGAAAACCTCAAATGATCCTTACAAGATTTGGCTCTCTGAAATTATAATGCAACAAACCAGAATAGCACAAGGCACACCTTACTATTTGAAATTTGTAGATTCATTTCCTACCGTTATTGATTTGGCTAATGCAGAAGAGCAACAAGTCATGAAACTTTGGCAAGGGTTAGGCTACTATAGCAGAGCAAGAAACCTTCATTTCACAGCAAAAACGATAAGAGACAAATATAATGGCAAATTTCCAACAACGTATGAAGACATATTAGGACTGAAAGGCATTGGTAAATACACCGCTGCAGCTATCTCTAGTTTTGCATATGGTAAAGAATACCATGCTGTAGATGGCAATGTTATTAGATTGATTTCAAGATATTTTGGTATTACTGAAGCCGTAGATTCTACTCAAACACTAAAAGAAATCAACAACTTAGCAGAAAAGCTAATCAAAGGAAGCAATCCTGGAGACTACAATCAGGCAATCATGGATTTTGGCGCATTAATGTGCTCTCCTAAATCTCCCAACTGTTTGGAATGTCCTCTCAACAATGATTGTAAGGCATACAAACTAGACCTAGTTAGAAATATCCCATACAAGTCGAAAAAGATAAAAAAGAAGAATAGGTACTTACACTACTTCTACATGGTCGATTCTTCTGGAAATATTATATTGAACCACAGGACAAAAAAAGACATTTGGCAATCTCTCTATGATTTTCCAAGCATTGAAAATGATAATAAAGACGTTCTTTCAGACTTAGAAATTCAAACTTACACTTTGAGTATTATCGGTAAAAAAACTTTAAGAATAGATCCACCATCTAAAATCTATAAACATATCCTGACACATCAAACGATCTATGGACAATTCTACAGAGTATCTATAGGTCGATTACAAAAAGAAATACCTCAATTCACTATTGTTCAACATAGCGATGTAGTTTCATTTGCTTTACCTGTATTACTCACTAATTTTCTATCTGAAGAAAAAGAATGGACCCTCTTTTAAATAACCCTATTTATACTTATCATTTAATCCTTCACCCTTAAGTATCATCGGAATTATCTTTTCTAATCTGGAATGTTTCGTTGCTTCTCTTTTTGCTGTATCTATGTATTCGATAAATTCATTCCGTTTTGATGCACTCATTTTTTTAAAAGCTTCTACCCCATCTATCCCGTCCTTACCTAAAGCTGATTCCATTATGTCAGGCATTTCAAGGTTCTTTTCTCTTTTTGTTGACTTTACTTCTTTACCTTCTTTGTGATTTTTTATGGTCTCGATAAGGTATGGATTCAAATCGTCTAGGTTCACTTCGCTAGAATCGTAATATTTGATATGTCTCATCCCTTTCGTCTTTCCTTCTTGAGCATTAACCAGTAAATTTAAAGGATCAGAAAGAAAAACTCCCTGATGAAACCAAACTCCAAAGTGATTTTTAAAACCAGTTAAACCAATTAGATTCTTTCCATCGATAGTATAAGTTGGCATTCCCCACTTAACTTCTTCTTTGAACTCCAAGTCCAGTACTGCATTCCTCAAACTTTGAAGTCCTTCTTCCCACTTAATCTGTTTTGCAAAATACGTTTCTATTTTATTTGAATCGCTCATATATATTTGGTCTGATTTTTAATATTTGATAAAATAAATATAGTTATTTTCTATGTTTTAGTATTTGGAATTAATTTAATGTGAGTTACAAGCTGTAGGAATAGGTAAACTATCAAATATTAGCCTTCTATTGTCAAGATGAAAGATTTCTCCATTTCGGTCGAAATTAAAGCATTGTTGTTCTTCGACTTCGCTCAGAATGACAATACGAACTCCATTTCAGTCGGAAAGACAATGCCATTAATTTAATATGTTTACAATTAAACCAAGTTTATTAGTTCAATTACAAACGATAAAAAAAGCGGAACAGTTATTACCATGTTCCGCTTTTCAAATTTTTCGTTTTAGAAATCTTATTTAGACAGATCCAAATTTCTTTGATCTGTATTCTGCACTTAATATTTCATCTCTTCTTTGAACAGAAGGTTTAGTAAAATTCTTACGATTTCTAAGTTCTTTTATGATTTTTGTAGAGTTTACTTTTCTCTTATATCTCTTTAGCGCTCTGTCTATTGATTCTGTGTCCTTAACATTGATAATTAGCATAATTTAAAGGTTTTATTTTTTTTGCGTCGCAAAAGTATTAAAATTAATACTAGATATGCAAGTATTTTAATGAAAATTGAGATCATATATAGAAAAACATCTATATATAACTCTAAGTATTTGCATTTGTGTTATTTATACTGTACAATTTCAAGTAAAACGTTCGTTGGTACTTTAGCATTAAACCCTTAAATGACGATTCTATCATTCATATTACACATTTTTATTATTGCACTCTTGACAATCACCACGCAAATAGGTGGTTTCGTCTGGTGTATATATTTACTTATAAGAGAATATTTACCAAAGAAAAATAATCGCTATTTTAAGGTGCTGCTATATCCATTTATGTATTCAATTTTCACATTTCTCATAGTTCCTTCTTTAGCTTTTCAATTTGGTAGAATTCCACTTCCTATTTCCAAGTCTTCAAATCTATCACCGCATACCTATTTTACAGTAATAATGAATCGGCATTACGTAACTCCAAAATTGAAAGATGAATTGATATATATTTCTAATCAATTCGAAAAATCAAATCCTACTATAAAAACTGTATATTTAGATGCCAACTTTCCGTTTTGGGATGGTTTCCCATTGCTCCCCCACTTAAGGAATGATACATTAATAAAGTTCGCTTTTATACGCAGGTATTATATTTTTCAACAAGGCAAAAAACCTGCCTACCGGCAGGCAGGCGTAGACAATGCAGCGCATTGGCGAGGCTTTTTAACGCCGTAGAAAGATAAAATAACAAGTAGAAAATGTTACTTTATTATTGTATCTTTCCTTAGTCATAATGATGGTAAAAAAATAGATTTATCATTTCAATATTCTGAAAATGGAAAATTGACAAATAAAAAGCCATCACGATCTGGATACGGCTTTTATGAACGTCCAAAAAATGGAGAAATCAATCAACCACACAAATGTATAGACAATGGATATTGGCAATATGATTTTCCTAAATATCTGACACTTGGTTCAAATAAAAATCTCAGCTTTGCAGAATCAAAAACTAAGGATCTCATTAATTTAATATTAAACAGAAAACAAACACAAATGGTATTCATTGAACCTCATTTAAAATCGAGACTGAAGATAGATCATCGCAAATTACGATATCATGGTTGTAAGGCAGTCAGACATGACGATCATATTCATTACCAAATTGAATAAAAGTAAAAGTCTCAATACTTATGTTATTTTCTGATATTATGTCGTAATGGATAATTCTCGCAGAGGATTTCAAACATCATTAAATTATTATGACTACCTTAATCTAAACAATATAGATCACCAATGCATATTTCACGATTTACTTGGATTTACTCTTTCCTATTACTGCTTAACTTTAACAGTGGTTTTTCTCAATCTATTGTTATAAACGAGTTCATGTCTGATAATGAAAACGCTTTAGAAGATGATGATGGAGAATTTTCTGATTGGATAGAATTATATAATACCGGTGCCAATGCTGTCAATTTAGATGGATATTATTTGACTGACGATAAAGAAGATCTAGAAAAATGGGAATTCCCAAATGTTGAGATTGGACCAAATCAATTTTTAACCTTGTTTGCTTCAGGAAAGGATAAACAAAATGGGACTTTCATTCATACCAATTTCAAGATTTCAAATGATGGTGAAAATTTAGTCTTGACAAATACAACTGGTGCTATAATAGATGAAATTGAAAGTGTAGAATTATACGAAGACAAATCATTTGGAAGATTGCCAGACGGAAGTTCGAATATGACAATTCTCCACTTGCCTTCTCCAGGCAGTTCAAACAATGATTCAAATACTTTAAGTTTTTCCCACCAAGCTGGCTATTATACTGATGGTTTTGAATTAGAGCTAGATGCACTCATAGCTGACTCCATATTTTATACCTTAGATGGATCTGAGCCATCAACATCATCACAAATATACATAAAGAAAATTCCACTTGAAAACAATACTTCTTCCCCAAATGTATGGTCTGAAATCCCAACTACACCAGTTGACGTTTTCCTAACAAATCCCGAATGGCAATCTCCAGGCTACCCTTTGACCAAAGCTAATATTGTTCGTTGTGCAACGTATAAGAATAATATCAAAACGAGTAAAACATATTCACAGACATTTCTGATTTCAAGCGATGTCTTCGAAAAATATGATATGCCTATTGTCTCTTTGATCACAGATGGAAGTAACTTTTTTGATCATGAACATGGTATTTATGTACCTGGAATCGACTATGATCCTGATGTCGTAGAATGGACTGGCAACTATTTCAGAAAGGACGAAAGGCCAGTTCATATTGAATACTTCGATTTGGATGGAAACTTAGGTTTCAGCCAGGATGCTGGAGCTAGAATTCATGGTGGCAAAACGAGACATGGAGCACAAAAGTCATTGAAATTATATGCTAGAAAAGATTATGGTAAAGAATATTTTCGATACCAATTGATGCCTCAAAAAAGTGTCGATAATTATCAAAGATTTTTACTCCAAACGACTACAGGTGCTTGGGGAGGAGATACCGTGATCAAAGATATATTATCTCATGAGATAGTAAGGGATATGGACTTTGAGAAAATGGACTACCGACCCGTTATTGTTTTCCTGAATGGAGAATATTGGGGCATCCATAATATCAGAGATCGAATGGATGAAGAATATTTAGCCTATACATCTGGACTAGATATAGACTCTCTAGAAATTGACTCAGGTGGTAATACCCATTATCAAGCTCTAATCAATTATATCAAAGATCATATGCCGATTGACAATGAGGAGTTTGATCACATATCAAAGCAAATGGAAATTGATGCTTATATTGATTATGAGATTGCAGAAATGTATTTGAATAATTTTGATTGGCCGGCTAATAATACAAAACACTGGAGACCAAATAAGCCTGATGGTAAATGGAGGTGGATGTTTTATGATATTGATGGCGGATTCAGAGATTATACTTATGATATGATGCTGCACAATACTAAAGATGATCCCGATGTTGGTTGGCCAAACAATCCGAGATCAACTCTGTTATTCAGGGTTATACTAAGTAGTGAAACCTTTCAAGATAAATTCTTGGCGAGATATAAAGAGTTAATCGAAAATGACTTTCGCTCTTCGATAACAAAAGCGAAACTTAATGCGATTGTCGATGAATACAAATATGAAATGCCAAAACATATTGCTCGGTGGCACTTTCCTCCATCAATGGAAACATGGTATGATGACATTGATTCTGAATTGGTCGAATTCTTAGAAAATCGATCTTGCGCTGTTGTGGAACATATCGAGTCATTTTTTGATCTTGAAGAATACGATGTAGAATGCAAAGATTTGGTTAACACCGTACCTAAACCCAATGTCTTTGTCGATTTAACAATTGCTCCGAATCCAAATACAGGATCATTCGCGATTTTGAATGACAGTGGTGTCAAAAGAATTTTCGATGTAAGCCTATACAATAGTGTTGGGAAGAAAGTATTCTTTAGAAAGGATGTTTTTCTTAATTCTTCGTCGTCGTATTCAATTTACGAATATCAACTACCACCTGGATTTTACGCAGTTAGGATACAAGAAATGAATAGCTCATTCACTATTCCTATGGTCATAATAAACTAATAATTATCGAGATTAAAGATTCGGTATTACTTCTCAACTTAACAACCATCAGAAAACCTCATCACTTTTCTTTTTGAATTGGTAACTACACAGCCATTCTATTTCATTGATTATCTGATGGTTATGAAACTTGGTGTGTAAAGTTTCCAGAATTTAGTTTTAAAACAATCATTGAATTTCAGCATTTTATGTATTTACATTTCTTATATGAAACTAAATCAATTGTGTAACTCTTTGGTTAATAGCCACCAAAGTGGCTGTGTAGTTACTTGAATTGACTATATTGATTTCAATAAGGAATCACCAACAATATTTCAACGTAAATAGCTTTAATGGAATCACAAATAGTTCTTGACGATGCACAATCTAATGATGAAATCTACTTCAATAAACCTTCTCTAGTTTTGAGGATAAAGTCCATTTTTGTTGATTCACTTGTTATAATAGTTTTGATGATGATAGCATATAAAATTGTCACTTTACTAAATGTTGATTCAGGTATGGTTCGTGGAATAATTCTGGGTTCAATATTATTGTATGAACCTATTTTGACATCTGTAAATCGAACAGTCGGACAGAAAATGATGGGACTACGAGTTCGAATTTATTCTAGTTTGAAAAATTCTAAACAGCCTCAAAATATTAACATTGGTTGTTCATTATTAAGATTTCTAGTAAAAACTTTGCTAGGTTGGATATCTCTTTTGACCATTCATTCTAATTCTTATGGAAAGGCTATTCATGATTCGGTTGCAAATTCTGTTATGACTTTAGAAAAAAAGAAAATACTCAAACAATTTATTAAACTCCAACTTATATCATCTAATATTTAAATCTATGGAAATCTTTATAAAAATAATTATTGGAGTAGTTGCCTTACTCCATCTTTACTTTTTGTGGCTTGAAATGTTTGTTTGGACCACTAGAGGAAAGAAAGTCTTCACATCAATCCCAAAGGATATGTTTGAAAAGACTAAATCAATGGCAGCTAATCAAGGCTTATACAACGGGTTTCTTTCTGCTGGATTGATATGGACATTTTTCATTTCTGATCCTATTTGGAGCAAAAATATAGCATTTTTCTTTCTTGGTTGTGTTTTAGTTGCTGGGCTATATGGAGCTTATAGTGTTCATAAAAAAATATTTTTTGTTCAAGGATTGCCAGCCTTAATTGGGATTGTTCTGCTACTTTTGTCTTAGCAAAATTTCCACTACATGTCATTTAATATAGTTCTGATTGGACCAGAGATCCCTAATAATACTGGTAATATTGGTAGGTTGAGCTTGGCTTCTGGATGTAATCTTCATTTGGTCAAACCTTTTGGCTTCGAACTTTCAGATAAAAGAGTAAAAAGAGCTGGCTTAGACTATTGGAAGCATGTCAACCTTCACATTTATGATAGCGTTGAAGAGTTCTTTACGCTCCAGAAAGGGAAAAAATTTGCCTTCTTTTCTAGCAAGGGAGATCAATATCATTGGGACCTCAACTATCAAAAAGATATGTTTCTAATCTTTGGAAAAGAGTCTACAGGCCTTCCAGATCAAATCGTTAATGATAATATGGATTCTCTGTATAAAATACCAATACTTAGTCAACATATTCGTAGCCTTAATCTTGCCAATGCTGTCAGTGTAATTGTCTATCATGGTTTGTTTCAACTAAGATAGGCATATTTATAATATGACTATTCCCAATCGAAATTCCAGATCGGTTCTGCCCCTAGCAGATGCTCCACAAAATAATTCCACCGTTTTTTAATGAAGTATTTTCTGAAGTCTCCTGTATATCCATGACGTTGACTCGGAAGAATCAATAAATCAAATTGCTTATCTGCCCTCACCAATGCTTCCGCTAATTTGAAGGTTGCTGAAGGATTGACATTATCATCCAATGCTCCGTGTACTAAAAGAAGTTTTCCTTTTAAATTGCCTGCAAGAGTAACATTTGAAACATCATGGTAAGTACTATCCACAGGCCATCCCATATACATTTCAGGCCACCAAGCCTTTTCCATTCTGAAATCGTGATCTGCACTACTCGCTACACTCACTTTGTATACATCTGGAAACGCTAGAATCCCATGACCAGCGTCATATCCACCAGCAGAATGTCCAAATATGCCTACTCGATCAGCATCCATCCAAGGCTTAGTTTTTCCAAGATGCTCAATGGCTAGTATATGATCTTCTAAGTTATTTCCCATGTTTTTATAGGAATAATCATGAAACTTCTTCGACCTTCCAGATGAACCTAAACCATCAACCATCATTACTATAAAACCTAATTCTGCCAAAGCTTGATTCTGAAATGCACGAGAAAAAGATCTTGGAAATACTTGAGTGTGAGGACCAGTATAACTATGATCTATAATTGGGTATTTCTCGGAAGGATCAAAATTGGTAGGCTTCCATAGGGCACCATATAAGGTTGTAATTCCATCTTTTCCTATAAACTCAAATGTTTCAGGAGATTGCCAGCCAGAACCTTTCAATACATCAATATTGGCTTCTATAAGATTAGCGAGAATTCTACCACTTTTGGTTTCTCTAAGAACAGTTTTGGTAGGATCATTTATACTAGAATAATTATCTATAAAATACTTCCCATCTTCAGAAAAGTCAACTGTATGGTGAATTAATTCTGTTGTTAACAATTGAATCTGTCCATCGTTTAAAGAAACTGAATAAAGCATTCGATGATATGGATTAACTCCTTTTTCCTTTCCAGAAGCCAGAAAATAGATTTTCCCTTCTGCTTCATTTACATAATCGATAGAATGAATGTAATAGTCACCTTTTGTAAGTGAGGTAGTAGTTTTACTTTTCAAATCATACACATACAACTGTCTCCATCCACTTCTTTCAGAGAGAAAAAGTACTTTATTTAATGAATCTAAAGGCCGAAACGTAAAATTGTCAATATTCGTCTTACTTGTCTCCTCAATAAAAGTAGAAATATTTTTAATACTTAATTCAATATGCTTTACGAATTGCTTTTGATATCCTCTTTCTGAGTAACTGGCATAGGCTTCACCTTCTCGATCTGACCAAGAAATCGAAACAGGATTTATGTGCGTATTGGTAGGTAGATTTAGTTGGACTTCTTTTTTAGAATTGATGTCAATGATGACAGGTCGAAGCATAACCAAAGTCGAATCACCAGGTGACCCACGATAATAAGACAACAATCTAGGTTTGAACAAATGATCCTTGCTCCAATCCAAAAGATACATTTTTTCAGCATTCCGAGTATCGTATTGATTCGTATATAACCACTTTGAATCTGGTGACCAAGAAACAAAAAAGTTGGTCGTTCTCTTTCCATTTTCACCTTCCATTTTGTCAAACCATCCATATTGATTTGCATATTCATTGTCTTTCTCTCCATCCGAAGTAAGTTGATATTCTTCCTTTGCATCAGTAGATTTGATATATAGATTATAATCTCTGGCAAATGCAATCCATTTTCCATCAGGGGATGATTGTTCAAGTCTATTTTCTTCTGCTATAGAATCTTTTGAGATACTTTTTATTTTATAGGAATCAAGGTCTATACTATATGTCTTTCCTTTAGATTCAAACTTTAAAGAAGAATCACCTTCTTTTTCAATACCATAAATACCAATTGAGTTTTTTTCTATTACTTCTTCATGGAGAGTCGATAGCGCATTTGCCATTTTACCATGATCAAATAACGCTCTTACTTTATTGTCTTTAAAGTCAACTGTTCTAAATGTTTTTCCCTCAGTTGAAAATTCATGATAATATATTCCACTTCCATTTTCAAACCAATTTACCGAAGGGTTGAGGTTGAAAACCGTTTTATCATTATAATTATCATACATGAAAGAGACTGCTCTCTTATAATCTGCTTTTGTCAAAGCTTGACAGGAGCTACTTACTGCACACAAACAAGTTATATAAACCAACACAATTTTCAATCTCATTTTTACATTTTTAGTTAAGAAATGATTCAATAATAAAGTAACATTCCAAAAGCACAATTATCAATAAAACTCTCAGTCTTTCCAAGGGAATCAAAACTAAATTCTTAATATTCATCGACTATTCCATAGATGTGAGTATCACAAATTACAGAGTTAGCATCTTTATTTCATTCAGTATAGGATCAGCAAGAGGTCAGAGATCTTTGCTTCGCTTCAATGCTACCAACGAGAGTAAAGTCTCTGACAGCTCCTAGGGTTATTTAACAATTTCCGCAATTTGTGATAACATTCCGTTGATAAATCTTGGCAAGATTGGTTTTATTATCATATCTTTAGTGAATAAACTAATACGACAAACAACAGATGATTACAATTAGATCAAATATTTTCATTTTGATATTGGTTATTTTTTCAAATACTACATTTTCTCAAAATGAAGAACCAAGTGCATATTCAATCGTTAAAAATGCTCAAAAAGACAATAAATTAAGTAATGGTTGGTCTAAAACTGACTCTATTAAGTTGCAATCTACAGGGCTTTATTCTGATTCTAATTTATTATTTATTAGGCAACGTAGACAATACCAGTTTGAGAAAACTTTTACCAAGTATTTAGAATTGTCCACAGATGATTTGAGATTCAATCTTAATTTCGAAAAAGTTGATCAGTATAAATACTCTTCTAACAAAGAAAATAACTTGAGCTTAATGCGAAATGAAATGCCCATATATAATAAGTATTCTTATTACCAGCCATCATTTGCTGAAAGTTTTCTTTTTGAAATAGCTTTAGGGATATTAGGTAAAAGATAAAAATCCATTTTGCTCTGCTGCTAGAATTTCAATTATTTCATACATATTTCAGGTGATTGTTTAGTTGCAATCTAATAATATAATAATAATTCTCATTTGTAACCTATTCCAAAAATTGAGAGAATACAACTCTATTGCATATTTCAATTTATACACCAATAGTCTTTCTAAATTCCTATCTTGACATTTCTAATAACGAGATTAGCAAAATGAAAAACAACACTACTTCAAGAAGAAAATTTTTAAAAAAGGCAAGCACTGCAATTGGTGGATTCATGATTGTCCCAAGATTTGTGCTAGGCGGACCTGGCTATATCGCTCCGAGTGATCAGATAAGAATTGCCACAGTGGGTGCAGGAGGTAAGGGATACTCGGATACTTGGCGTGCCGCTGGATTGAAAAAAGAAAAAGGTAAACCTACGGAGCAAATAGTCGCCCTCTGTGATGTTGATTTCAAATCTGCTGAAAGGTCGTTTAATTTATTCCCAGATGCAAAACGATACAAAGACTACAGAAAGATGCTTGAAGAAATGGATAGCGAGATAGATGCCGTTATCGTAAGTACTCCAGATCATATGCATGCATCAGTAGGAATTGATGCAATATCAAGAGGAAAACATGTCTATATCCAAAAGCCTTTGGCTCATGATGTCTATGAAGCAAGAATGCTTACGGAAGCAGCGCAAAAACATAATGTTGTCACTCAAATGGGAAATCAAGGCAGTTCTTCAGATGACATAAGAAGAATATGTGAGTGGATCGATGCTGGAATTATTGGAGAAGTAAAACAAGTACATGCATGGACCAATCGCCCTGTATGGGAACAAGCCATGTATAGACCAACAGAAGAAATAGCTGTTCCTGATGTATTGGACTGGAATCTATGGTTAGGTAATGCACCAGAAAGGCCTTATCACCCAACTTATCATCCATTTGGCTGGAGAGGTTGGTGGGACTTTGGCACAGGAGCCTTAGGAGATATGGCGTGTCATATTATAGATCCAGCTGTGCGGGCATTGAAATTAGGTTATCCTACTCATGTACAAGCTTTTGCACCATTTAAGGTGAAAGATTGGAGTAGGGTGAACTCATTCGAATCGCCTCCGCTGGCAACTATTGTTCACTATGATTTTGCAGAGCGAGATGGTATGGCTCCTGTAAGATTGAGTTGGTATGATGGCGGAATGATGCCGCCTAGACCACCTGAATTAGCCGATGATGAGCCTATGGGCAATTGGGATGGTGGAGTGATCTTCGAAGGGACATCTGGAAAAATAATGTGCGACTGTTATGCAGCCAACCCTAGGTTATTACCAAGAAAAAGAATGATAAACTTCCAAGAACCAAAACCAAGTTTGACAAGAGTAAAAGAAGCAAATCATCAACAAAATTGGATCTCTGCTATTAGAGGTCAAGCTGAAGCGAGTTCAAGTTTTGATTATGCGGGACCTCTATCTGAAATTGTTTTGATGGGAAATCTTGCCATTCGATCTTTATTTGCACAAGAAGAACGATCTGATAATGGTAAGAAATATATGGCCTATACAGGTACAGGGATTCGCCTTGCTTGGGATGGTATAAATATGAATATCACTAATTATGAACCAGCCAATCAATTTGTAAAGCGTGATTATCGAGCAGGTTTTGACTTAAAAATGTAATAGTCAATATGGAATTTGCTATATATACTATCTCAGTAAAAGGATTTTTCTCAAAACACTATGAGATATACAAAGATGAAAGGCTGATCTACAGGGTAAAAAAACCTTCTTTCTTTTCATTTAGAGAGATGTATTTTCATGATACTGGAGGAAATGAAATACTTAAAATATACAGACATGCATCACTATTTTTAATTAAGTACAAATTTGTCATTTCCCAAGAAGGAAACTCGATAGCAACTGTTGAAAAGGCTGCTTTTGATAATTTCTATAATTCTACAAGTATTTATGGAAACCATACTATCCAAGGAGATTTCTTCAATAGTGAATACACTGTCTTTGACGATGATGACGAAATAGCAAAAATCTCTCGAAAAAGATTTAGGTCTAATCATAAGTATGGGATTGCAATTATCAAAGGGAATAATGAATTGTACATTTTAGCGATGGTGATCGCAATATCAATTGTGAATGGGAATAGGAAGAATAAGACGTGATAAAGAACGGGAGAAATTTTATATTCTAGTTATATCAAAATGTCAACAGTTAGCTTCTTGTTTTCCTTTGTGAATCCTTTGCGATCCTTGTGGTTAAGCAAAAACTTAACGTAAATTTCAACCTTGCACATTAAAACAAACAATAATCATAACTGAATGAGTAATAATTTTCACTAAAATAGGTAGAATATTACAGCTATATGTGTTATCTTCGCACTCCAATTAGATAATACAGAGCGATTTGGATCATAATTATATGAATAAAATCGCACTAAAGAACTGAAAATTACTTAGTTATGAAAAAAGGTATCCACCCAAAGGAATATAGAAAAGTGATCTTTAAAGATTTCTCATGTGACGTTTCATTTATGTCTAGCTCATGTGCTGATGCAAAAGACACGATCGTTTGGGAAGATGGTGTAGAATATCCATTAATAAAATTGGAAATTTCTTCTGCATCTCATCCATTCTTCACCGGTAAAATGAAATTTGTAGATACTGCGGGTAGAATCGATAAATTCAACAAAAAATTCGCCAAGTTTGATAAAGTTACTTCCAAACCAGTCGAAGAATAAAAAATATCAAAAGCCCTTTAAAAAGGGCTTTTTTTTTAGCCTTTATTATATTTAACTAAGAATGAAGAGATTTAAATTAACATCGTTTCATTAATTTTCTTCAGAATCATACTCACAATTATTTACCAATAAAATGATTGCTAACATTATTTTATTTGATGACGACAACTGGGAAGGGCTACTTCCGCTGACATTCACAAAACCTATCTGTGAACTGAGAGTTGGCATTCTAACAATTCGCGAAAAATGGGAAAAACACCTGAACGCAACAGGAAGCTTTATCACCCAAGATTTCTTATCAGAGAAGTATCCAATCAATATTGAAAAAGAAAATATAATAATAAATAGCACCGTCTTACCTACCCCTAAGCTAATTAAACTGATAAAACAGCTAGGTAATAATGAAGCAATCCTAGATGGTGATGAACTTCTGGCCGCAAGGTTAACAGATAGACAGTTTGACAATCTCATAGATGACAATGACATCACAGAATTAGAAGGAATTGATGTCTCTCAAGATGTTGATATCATACGAAGAATAATAAGACCTAATAATATTTTCACTCTAAATGAGGTTGAAATAAAAAGTGATTTTGAGTTACTTACAAAAGACAGAAAGTCTATTGCACTAAGTGATACCAATACTGTTATCAATCCAGAGAATATATTTATTGAAGAAGGAGCGTCTGTTGAATGTGCTATCTTGAATGCTCAAACTGGCCCTATATATGTAGGAAAGGATGCAGTAATTATGGAAGGTTCTGCAATACGTGGTCCATTGGCAATGTGCGAAGGTGCTGTTTTGAAAATGGGAGCAAAAATTTATGGAGCTACTACGATCGGCCCGTTCTCTAAAGTAGGAGGAGAGGTCAAAAATAGTATTCTTACAGGATATTCTAATAAAGGTCATGCAGGATTTTTAGGAAATTCGGTTATTGGAGAATGGTGCAATTTAGGAGCTGACACCACCACTTCTAATCTCAAGAATAACTATGACGAAATAAAAATTTGGTCTTATGAAGATCAACGTTTTCTAAAAACAGGCCTACAATTTTGCGGACTTATCATGGGAGATCATTCCAAAACAGGTATTAATACCATGTTCAATACAGGAACTGTAGTGGGTGTGAATGCTAATATTTTTGGCAGCGGTTATCCTAGAAATTATGTCCCTTCCTATGCTTGGGGAGGAGCTCAAGGATTCAAGACCTATCTACTGAAAAAATCATTAGAAACAGCTGAAAAAGTAATGGCAAGAAGAAACTTTCCACTCACAGAGGCGGATAAACGAATTCTAGAACATATCTTTTTGAATACCTCAAAATATAGAATTTGGGAGAATGCAAAATGATTGTTTTAAACTATTGAATTCATTTTGAAAAAAAATTACTTCCTTCAATTTCGTTAATTTATTTGTTTGGATTCTTACATTCCATAGAAACTAATCTCATTTTCTTGAATTACTGTTAATGTTATTGTTTCTTGTATATGGAAATTTGTGACAACTTATGAAACAACCTTTATGGAAGCGCCTACTGTCCTATGTAAAAGATGTTCACATAGAAGGTGCCACTTCAATCTACAATGACGAATTGAATGTACTTCTGGTCAAAGGTCAATATCAACTTGTGACTCCAGAAGCCATATATTCATACGGAAATAGATATGACAATTTCTTTAGTGCTTTTAAGCAAATCAATCTGGATAATGAAAATATTGATTCCGTGCTTCTTTTAGGTCTTGGACTGGGAAGTATTCCATTTATGTTGGAAAAATTTTATAAGAAAAAATATAGATATACTGCCGTAGAAATTGATGATGACATTATCCACCTAGCAAGCAAATATGTTCTCAATTTTTTAGATTCTGAAATCACAACAGTTTGTACAGATGCAATTAATTATGTCCAAATAGATCAAAACCAATATGACTTAGTGGCAATGGATGTCTTTGTAAGCGATTATATCCCTAATGAGTTTGAGTCAGAAGTATTTCTTCAGCATCTTAAAACTAAAATTGCTCTTGGTGGACTATTGATGTTTAATAGATTATATTTTTTCGAAAAGGATAAAATCAAAACGGAAGAATATTTTAATACCACATTCAAAAAGGTATTTCCAAGTGGAAGGTATCTGAATATCAATGGTAATTGGATTCTTCTTAATAGATAAAGAAAACGTTCCTTTTAAGTAATATAATGAACCATTCTATATGTTCATATTGTTAGAATGGAGTAATTTGCAGCCTAAATAGGCTTTCATAATAAATATAATAATCATGGCGTCAAAACGACAGGAACAAATAGCAGAGTTGATAAAGAGAAATTTCGGAGTTGTTCTTCAGCAAGAGGGGTCCTATATTTATGGAGGTGCTTTTGTTACAGTGACACAAGTACAAGTCACTCCAGATTTGTCTCAAGCGAAGCTATATGTAAGTGTTTTTAATGCAGAAGACAAGCAAATTGTATTGACGATGTTAGAAAGAGAAACACGAAAATTAAAACAAGCTTTGGCACATCGAATCAAAAGACATGTGCGGCGAATTCCTGATATCGCTATTTACTTGGATGATACTTTGGATGAGATGTATAAGTTGAATGAGTTATTTGATAATTTGGACTAGATATTATTTAATCGCAAAGGGTCCAAAGGTTGCGCAAAGGGCGCAATGAGTTTTCTGGTCTTATCTTCTTTCTACCAATACCTGACTTGCAAGTTCAGGCTCCATCTCAATGGTTTCTTGACCAAAACTGATAATAATTTTATTTTCAGTTATTTCTTTAATCGAAATTGTACTATTTGGCAAAATCCCCAAATCCCAAAGTTCACTTTCGACATTATTGTTGTCTTGCTCTTTAAGGATTTGCAATCGGATATTCGGTTTCTGAGAAATTAGCGATTGCAGTTTCTTTTTGATTTTCTTTGGAATTGGAGAACCATGAGGATCTGTTTCTGGATATCCCAATTTTGCATCTACTTCATCTAGTAATTCATCAGTAAGATGGTGTTCTAATCTATCTGCTTCATCATGAATTTCACTTTCACCAAGTCCCATTGTATTTACTTGATATGTTTCCCAAAGTCGGTGAGCTCGGACTAGTGTTTCAGCTTCTACCCTACCTTTCGCTGTCAATGAAATAGTATCTCCTACTAATAATACTCCTTCTTCTTTTAAAAAACTTAGGTGACTTTTAAGCTTAGCTGTGGTCAGTCCCAATCTTTCTTTTAATCGAGTAATCGTTAATGGATCATGTATGCCATGTTTATCAGCTTGCCGCACAATATCTTCTCTTTCGATTTTTTTACGTTGATTATTAGATCGAACCATTCTCCGAATGAGGCCCTTTTCAGCAGAAAATAATGCTGCTGAGAAATATAAAACAGCGGCTACCAATACCATTGCAGGTCCTGGTGGGCTATCCATAAATATAGACATGATCAACCCAAGCACTGCAGAGATCAAACCTACTATCGCTGAATAAAGAATTACTCTTTTCAACTTATTAGACAATAATAATGCCGTCGACGATGGAATTATTAGTAACGCCACAACGAGGATCACTCCTACCGTTTTCAATCCAGCTACCACAGCAAAAGACAATAGTAGCATCAAAAAGTAATGCACCATCTTTGTCGAAATACCCATGGTGCTTGCAATCACTGGCTGGAAAGTCGTAATAAATAAGAATCGATAGAAAAACACAACACTCGCTATTGTATACAATGTCACTATCAAAGTGAGCCATACATCTTGATTAGAAATCCCCATGATACTTCCAATAAGAAAATCCTTCAAATCAAGGTGGACACCTTCGGCATTATTCAACCAACTGATTCCAATAACACCAATAGCAAACATAAGAGTAAACACAATACCTATGGCAGCATCATTTTTAGTTTTAATATTTTGCTGAATCCAAGTTATCAGAACTGCAGTGATCAAGCCTGCTATGACTGAACCCATAAAAAACCCAATTGGGCTGTAGCCAAACACCAAAAAAGCTATAAATACGCCTGGTAAAATTGCATGAGACAAGGCATCACCAATTAATGACATATTTCTCAATACTATGAAACTTCCTAAAACGCCATACATTATACCAATCAGTGAACATGTTATCAAGGCTCTTATTGCCCACGGTTCACTCAATATCTCTAATAAGTAATTCAATATTTATGCTTTTGATCTTAACAAAGATAGTATCATTTTTAAACAATACAAAATATATTTTTAGACGAGTCTAAAAATTGATTGAACCTTTAAATAAAACCTATTTTCCCAAACATATAATCATTCTTATGTCAATAATATATCTTCGCATCATATGTCTGGAATCTATATCCATATCCCATTTTGTAAGCAAGCCTGTCACTACTGTAATTTCCATTTTTCGACCTCTTTGAAATACAAGGCTGAAATGATTGCTTCCATAGTAAAAGAGATAGACTTAAGAAAGGACTATCTTTCTGAAAAGGCATTATCCTCAATCTATTTTGGCGGAGGCACACCTTCTTTGTTGAATAAAAAAGATCTTGATCAAATCTTTAATGCACTTGGTTCTATTTATACTTGGGATGATTCTACAGAAATTACTTTAGAAGCAAATCCTGATGACCTCTCAACAACAAATCTAACTGATTTCAAAGATGCTGGAATAAATAGATTAAGCATAGGAATTCAATCATTTGACCAAGCCGATCTCACTTTCATGAATCGAGCACACAATGCTCAAGAAGCGGAAAAAAGTATAAAACTAGCCCAAGATATAGGATTCGAAAACATCTCTTCAGATCTAATATATGGTAGCCCAACTACCTCAAACGAAATATGGCAGGCGAATATTGATAAGATGATTTCGTTTGGAATCCCACATATCTCAGCATATTGCCTTACCGTTGAAGAAGGTACTGCATTGCATCATTTTGTATCTACTGGAAAGTCAAAACCAGTTGATGACGTAAAAGCAAGTCAACAATTTGACATCCTGATAAAGCGCCTAAAGCAATCGGGATATGATCATTATGAAATTTCGAATTTTGGGAAACCAACCAGATATGCCACCCACAATACAAATTATTGGATGGGCATTCCTTATCTAGGATTAGGTCCAGCTGCTCACTCATTTGATGGTCAATCTACTCGATCGTGGAACATTGCCCATAACCCAAAATACATTTCAAGAATAAATGAAAATACACTTCCAATTGAACATGAAGTACTTACAGAAAAAGAGAAGTACAATGAATTTGTGCTTATCCGATTGAGGACAAAATGGGGAATAGATATAGAAACACTAAATAAATCATTTGCACAATTTGCTGACTATTTTAATGAGAATATGGCACAATTTATCAGTGATGGAAAAGTGATTGAACAAGATGAAGCTTTTATTTTGACTAATGCTGGTAAACATCTGGCGGATCGAATTTCGATGGAGCTATTTGTTGAATAGACCTTTCATATTATTATCGCTACAAACTAAATATTTTGCACATTTACCTACCTTCAAAACTTTCAACTTTCAACTTTCAACTTTCAACTTTCAACTTTCAACTTTCAACTTTCAACTTTCAAACTTTCAAACTTTCAAACTTTCAAACTTTCAAACTTTCAAACTTTCAAACTTTCAAACTTTCAAACTTTCAAACTTTCAAACTTTCAAACTTTCAACTTTTAATCCTTCCCATACCACTCCCGAATCGTATGCTCTGAAAGCTTCCCTTGCGGAGTATAATCTCTTTCTGGATATCCTTCATGTCCCATTCCTGCTGGAAACCACTTCCATAAAAATCCTCCGCCCCACCAGTCTTCATCCCAAAATGCTTTTAGAAGACTATTGTAGGCATTCGCTTGTGCAAGTTCATTTATAGATTTCCCCTTAATACCTTTTTCCAACTCCCAAGCTCTCCAAGCACATTTATCTATTGACAAATATCCATATTCAGTAAATACAATTGACTTCTTATTCTTTTTAGCAAACCTTGCTAATTTCGATTTTATTGGTCTCCATTTTACACTGAGACTATTTATAGTGGGAGTTTTTTGCTCTGTCAAAGGGAAGTATGCACTAATACCAATATAGTCCAAATCATCCCAAATAGGCACTTTGTTATAACCGTCCCAATTCGAAGAATAAATTAGTTCTCCCGAATAATAGGCTCTGATTTCTTTGATTATCTTTCTCCAAAATTTAGTTCGCTTCCGGACAGCTATCTTATATTCTGTGCCTACACAAAACAATTCTACCTTGCTATCAGCAGCCATTTTTCCATAGAAATGGATATATTCACTATATCCTTTTTCCCATTCCAACCATTCTTCTTCAGTATCAAAATCCACATCTCCTACCCAAGAATTATGAATGTATACTTGTGGCTTCAACATCACTTTGACATTATTTTCATGAGCAAGTCGTATACATTCTTTGATGCCAACTTCTTTCTCACCCCACCACTGTCTGTCCAAATTATACAGAATTGAAGGCTGATCTTTTCTGCTAAATCCATAAGGAACTAAAGCGACCCATTCCGTATTCACTTTCTTAAGGTCTTTTATTTCTTCATGGCCTATCTGTGTTGGAGGAGCTACCATTGTAATGCCCTTTATTGGCCCAGTGGAGGTTTGACTCAGTCCTATTCCGCAACAAATTGCTTGAACAATAATTAAAAGCGACAATCTTATAAAAGTAGAAAAATGAATTTTCACAAACATTAAGATTTTTTGGTAAATGAAGTGGTTTAAAACATATTGTTAATTCCTTTGCATGTCATTGATTCTTCTGCTTCCCATCCGAAAGATTACTTTCGATTCCTTCCTTATTTTGACGCTGTCAAAATTGCTAAGCATCAGTCAGTCTTGCATTTTTTTCGTCACGTAGCTTTGGCTATGCTCCTCAAAAAATGCTTCAATTTGAAAACCAAGCCTGCCTGCCGCACAAGACTTTGGGAGGCATGGCACATACAATTTATTTTAACATACGTTTTTAAATCACTTCAATAATAAAAGTAGATTCGGAATTCCATGTCCAAGTACTCTAGCCAACAAAGTATACAAAGCATTTCTACAAAGTGGGCGTTCGATATGATCTGAAGGCAACTCAGTAAAAAAAGAATACAACAACATCAATGTAGCTTCAATAATCAATATTGACCCTAGTGGTTCAAATCATAAATACTTGACAGTTTAAATGGCCACTTTTTCCTTGATTCTTCGTCTTTCGTCAGTCAGGTAGCTACGGCTATCTTCCTTTCTCAATCCTTGACTAAACAAAAAATAGACTCATTTTAACTATCAATAACTTATGGCTTGAGCCACTAATATCTGAAAAGTCTTGACCAACTTGTCTTTCGAAACTGTTAAATAACTACCTAAAGCTATATTTATCAAAGTTGCTAGTAGAATATACAAGTGTTGCGCTCTCATCAATGCACGAGGAAGGTCATCCATATCTATCAAATGATTAAAATTTCGATCCATATATTGACCTGTTAATAGAAAAACAACGAACATCAAAAAGTCAAAAATCAAATGTGAAATTCTAATCCACTTCATATCATGATAATTTATCCCTCAACCAAGGACTCACTCTATAACGTTCTTCATGGAACCTTTCATATAATTCGTCAAGAGTTCGCACTACTGCTTCAAAACCCCACTCTCTTCCCCACGCAATTAATCCTTTTGGATAATTGACGCCTTTGGTCATGGCTATCTCAACAGCTTCTTCAGAACATATTCCCATATGGATAGCATCTGCTGCTTCATTTATGAGCATGACAACTATTCTTTTCGATATTTCATTTCCGAGCAGCAAGTCCTTTTTGGGTTCTGGATTTACCGCTCCTTCTTCATAATTATAAAAGCCTCTTCCTGTTTTACGGCCTAAATATCCAGCTTCTACAAGTCTTTTTTGCGCAAAAGACGGCTTGTAACGAGGATCATAATAAAATGCCTTCCAAACAGTTTCTGTCACTTTATAATTGACATCATGACCAATATAATCAGTAAGGGCAAACGGTCCCATTCTGAATCCTCCCATCTCAGTCATCGCCCAATCAATGGTTGCTGGATCAGCTATTCCTTCTTCATATATCCTGATAGCTTCACCATAAAATGGTCGTGCTACTTTATTGACAATAAAGCCGGGTGTATCCTTTGCTATAACAGTATACTTACCCCAATCTTCAATAATCTTTTGAGCCTTAGTAACTACTTCTTTACCAGTTTGCACTGCTGGTATGATTTCTACCAATTTCATCAATGGGGCTGGATTAAAGAAGTGAATTCCAACTACTCTTTCTGATTTTTTAACGGCAGCTGCAATTGATGTCACTGCCAATGAAGAAGTATTGGTTGCTAGAATGCAATTTTCGTCTACGATAGCTTCTATATCCTGGAATACTTTTTTCTTAATCTCTAGATTTTCAACAATCGCTTCAATCACAAGATCACTGCCCTCAAACGATGATAGTGAAGTACCGAAGTAGATTTTTCCCATGATTCCTTTGACTTCGATATCGGTCATCCGCCCTTTTTCGACTTGGCGATTAAGAATCTTCTGGAGTTTATTTCTAGCATTTATAATAGCATCTTCATTGATGTCTACCAATCGAACTTCCCAGCCACTTGTTGCTGCTACTTGAGCAATTCCAGCACCCATTGCCCCTGCTCCTAATACTCCTAGTACAGACATTTATTTATCATTTGATTAAGTCTAACAAAGGTGATAAAAAGTTCTGATTTATTTTCTTTGCAAACAATTAAGAACTACATGAAAAAAGATTCATCATTATGTTCACGAAGGCATACACAAGGCTCACTAAGTCCCAACTTAATGTAAACATCTAGCATTGTGCCCTTTGTGAATTCCTTTGTGTACCCCGTGGTGAAAAATAATCAAATACAAGACAATAGATCGGTTTAAAACCTATATTAGCAACACATTAGATTCCCAATAAATGAGTGAAATAATAAAAAATGTCAAAAAGACCATCAATGCATGGGCTCTTTTTGACTGGGCCAATTCTGCATATGCATTGGTGATTTCTACCGCTATATTTCCTATTTTTTTTATAGAAAACACCGATGACATAATTCAAATAGGCTCGATTTCATTCACTAATAGTTCGTTATGGACTTTTGCTGTCTCAATTTCTTATATAATTATAGCCCTCATAACTCCCATTCTCTCTGGAATGGCAGATTACAGTGGTAAGCGGATGCATTTTTTGAAGATATTCACAGTTCTCGGATCTATCTCATGTATCGCCTTGTATTTTTTCAATGTTGTTCCATTGTGGTTGGGTACATCTGCTTTTATATTAGCGACTATTGGATTTTCTGGAGGTATTGTATTTTATAATTCTTATCTCCCTCTCATAGTAACGGAAGACAAGTATGATAGAGTAAGTGCCAAAGGATTCGCAGCTGGATATATCGGAAGTGTTATTCTTCTTGTATTTATTTTATGGATGGTATTGAGCCCTGACACTTTTAATATTCCAGGTGAAACAATAGAAGAACAAGGAAATGCGGCATCAGCTATTGGATTTATTTTAGTAGGAATCTGGTGGATAGTTTTTGGATTCATTTCCTTTCGAAACCTACCGCAAGACAAAAGAATATTCAGCGATGAAAATTTATTCACCAAAGGGTTTCAAGAAATAAAAAAGGTTTACGGAGAATTAAAGAATCAACCTGATCTAAAAAAATTCCTTTGGGCATTTTTCTTTTATTCAGCTGGTGTCCAGACGATAATATATGTGGCAACTGTATTTGCAAAGATCATTTTAAATTTTGAGTCTTCTGAGATGATTGCCATTGTCTTAGTATTGCAATTAGTTGGTATAGTAGGCGCATATTTATTTGCCTATGTAAGCGATCAAATAGGTAATAAAAAATCCTTGATAATAATGATACTCATCTGGATTTTTATTTGTGTAATAGCTTACTTCACCACAGGCAAAACCTTATTTTACTTTCTGGCTGGTCTCGTAGGAATGGTTATGGGAGGCATTCAAGCAATAAGTCGATCTACTTATTCCAAAATGTTGACTAACAAAGAAGATGAAATCACTTCGTATTTTAGTTTTTATGATGTGCTTTATAAAAGTTCAATTGTAGTGGGTACGCTTGCTTATGGACTGGTAGACAATCTTACTGGAAATCTTCGATATAGTGTTTTGTCATTGGGTATCTTTTTTGTGATTGGACTATATATTTTGAGTATTACTGATTTTAAGAAGGCGATGAGTAATTGAAAATTTAGAATTTAGAATGTTGAATGTTGAATTGCGAATGAAGAGATAAGGAGAGGATAAAGTGGAGATATTTGATGCTTTGCATCTTTTGGAGATATGATAGAGATATTTTTCATGAGGTGCATGATTAAATGTTGACAGGTTGTACTTCGCGCTCTTTGCGTAAAAACTTTGTGCTCTTTGTGGTTAAAAAAAACTAGGTTTTGGGAGAAGAGATGGGGGCGAATGGAAATCTAAAGCGATTGAGCGATTCAAGCGATTCTGCAATTAAGCGAAAAAGATAAAGTGGAGATATTTGATGCTTTGCATCTTTTGGAGATATGATAGAGATATTTTCATAATTAAATGTTGACCGGTTTGCTTTGCGTAAAACTTTGAGCTCTTTGCGTAGAAAACAAAGAATGGGAGGTTTAAAGGTTGAGGTAGGCTTGTATGTTGGGCAATCAGATCTTGTCAACATCCTAAAAAAAATCTCCGTGAATCTCCGTGAATACTCCAAGTATCTCCGTGTAAACCCTCAACACCTAACAATGAAAATCCTTATAAATTCAACATTAAAGTTAAATTCTTTGTAGTAACACCTCATAGAGAATAATCCCGGAAGCCACACTTACATTCAAAGAATCAAATCGATCGACCTGAGGTATTTTGATGCTATCATCAGCGATTTGAATGGCTTTTTTACTTACTCCCAAATCTTCTGAACCTAAGATTATAGCTATTGGCGATTTTAGGTCTTGTTCAGCGATTGTCTTTGTTGCGTTTACATCTGTTGCATAAACAGAAAGTCCAAGCATCTGCATCGTCTCTAAAGCCACTGGAAGGCTATTTTCTCTGCAAATAGGAACATCGAGAATGGCTCCAGAAGAAGATTTTACCATTTCATCGCTTATTCTCGCTGATCCTTTTGATGGCACGACTATACCATGTGCTCCAAATACTTTTGCGCATCTGGCTATAGCACCCATATTTCTCACATCAGTGACTCCATCTAACACTATAATAAGAGGCACTTTTCCTTCATCGAATAATTTCGGAATGAGCTGATCCACTTTAGTATAAGCTACTGGAGATATATAAGCTAAAACCCCTTGATGATTGTTGCTTTTGCTCAAATCATTCAATTTGCGAGATGGGACTTTTGTTAACGGAATATCTCTCTCCTTACACTTATTGCGAATCAAGACTTCGAATTCACCATGAAGATTGTTTTGAAGAAAGACTTTTTCTATTTGAAGATTATTATCCAATGCCTCAACTACTGGATTCCTACCGTAAATAGTACTGCTACTGCTCATTCTTTTCTTTTAAAGCTTGAAAGGATTTAAAGAGATTTAATATTGCTTTGAAAAGGCGCAAGATTAATTAATAATTACAACTCTTTCTAATAAGAAGCCGCCAAATAAATCTTCAACTGTAATATAATATACTCCATCCAGTAAATAAGGCAATCTTATGTAATTGGTACCTTCGAAAATTATCTTACGATGTAGGTTTTGTCCGTTAACATCCACTATATTCAAATATGTAGATTCTTCATCTGCACGAGGAAGCCATTTTACAGTTATTCTCTCTCTGCTGACTGCTGGATTTGGATATACTGTGATAATACTTTCTCCACTTTTGTACCGAACCAGTCGAATATTGGAATAATTAAATGAACCATCCAAGTCTACAATTTTTAATCGGTAGTAGTTGTCTCCGATTATGGGTTTAGGATCATTCATCACATATTCATGACCAATTGTAGAACTTCCCATTGAAGATAATTCTGCAATTGATTCAAAATTCTGTCCTGTTTGGCTTCTTTCAATTACAAATTTATCTGTAGCAATTTCAATTTCAGTAGTCCAATTCAATTGAATTTCGCCTTGTATATCTACTGCAGAAAAATTAGTCAATATTACAGGCAAGGAGGCAGCAGTTTCATTGGCGCCACTATTGATCCAATCTCTAATTAGAGATACATCATTTTCCGACATCGGTCCAGATTCTGAATTCATAGGATCACCACAAGAGACAGAGCCATCATTATTTATCTTATCATAGAGCAGACTGCTCGAACTATTTCCTTTTACTATTATTATTGATTCACTGCAATTGTCATCCAGATCATTATCGATCATATTGAGATACGAATCATACCTCCAAGATTTAGGGTCATTTGCATGGCATGAATTACAACCATTTTCATCTAACGTCAGACGAATATCATTATACAATGAAACGCAGAGTTCTGGAGCTCCAAAATTTATCCAACTTTCAATCTGGCTTAATTCATCGGAAGAAAAAATATGGTTATTTTCACCGGATTCACCGCATGCATCGACTCCCCCTAGTTTTCTATAAAAGTAGCTATTGGATGCATCCCCATGAAGAATCATTTTCTTGTTACAGTCTCCATTTAATAGAAATGACTCATAGGTATCATAATTCCAGCCGCCTATACTATTTTGATTTCCATGACAAGAGTTGCAATTATTTGCATTCAAAATGGATTTTACATCTTCAAAAGAAGAATGATAGACACCATCAATTTCACAGCTCTGCCCTTGAGAATGGCATAAGCATATGCAAAATACAAGTAATGTCAATAAATACTTCATCAAAACGTAAGGGTATATTTTAGCTAAAATTAGCTGCATTATATAAAATTATCTGCAAAATATTATAAATCTTTGGTAATCAGTAGTGTTTTAGTCGGAAAATAGCATTTTTTTAGATTAACAATTCAGAATTAAGTCAATATTCAGCCTTTCAAATTACTTGAAATTCTTATCAAAATAAATGAATTATGAACAAGGTTTTGACAATCTTTGCGGTTTAGCACACCTAAAAAACAATCGTTCTGAAACAAAAAAATCTACCACTTATTATTGGAGCATTCCTCGCCATTTATATTATTTGGGGATCCACATATCTATTCAATAAGATAGTAGTCCAAGAAATACCACCGTTTTTATTAGCAGGCATTCGCTTTGTATCCGCAGCAATTATTATTTTTATTTTTACATTCCTAACTGGCAAGTTCAAAAGAAGCACAACTAAACAGTTGATTAACAGCGCTATAGTAGGATTTCTATTTTTGACTATTGGTAATGGATGTGCAGTTTGGGCACTACAATATATTGATAGTGGATTTGCTGCTCTACTCATTTCGGCCCAACCATTAATTTTGATTTTCATGCTTTATTTTTTAGAGCAAAAGCCCATCCTTCCTAAGTCTATAATAGGAGTTGTCTTAGGAATGATAGGAATTTACCTTTTGATAAATCAAGAATCTCTTATTTTATCTTCTCAAATAATTCTAGGAATTGGGGCTATTTTCATTGCGTTGTTGTGCTGGGGATATGGTAGCATATTTGTTACTAAAGCAGATCTTCCGAAAGGATCATTTGTAAACACTGGATACCAGATGCTATTTGGAGGTTTAATGATGATAATTATCAGCTTCATTATTCAAGAACCATTCTCTACTATATTGACTATGAGTAATAAGGCTATTTATTCAATGATCTACCTAGTAATCTTTGGTAGCATAATAGCTTTCACTTCGTTTAATTATCTTCTATTATCAGTCTCTCCCGAAAAGGTAGCAACCTCCACTTACATCAATCCAATTGTAGCGTTGTTGTTAGGATGGTGGGTCTTAGATGAATATATTAGTAATCAAGCAATTATGGCAGCAGCGATATTGTTGACTGGTGTTTATTTTATTAATAGTTCTAAGTCTAAGGCGATTAAAAAGACAACTTGACTTTATCTAAAAGATAGTACATTTCTCTCCCTATTTCTTTGACTTTATCGATGTATGCTTCTTGCTCTTGATCAGTGTCATCAAATTCTTTTGGATCTTTGTAACGCAGTGGGATTCTATATTTCATTCCCTCGACGATTGGACAGTTTTCATCTGCATGACCACATACCATAAATGCCATAAATCCAGATTGAGGATTCATTGAGTCGTCGTATACTTTCGAAAACATTAGATGATCGTCCATTCCAACTTCTCTAAATACATATTTCGGATTGCTTCCACTTTCCTCTTCCTCTAGATTAAATCCACATTCACATAATGCATTTACCATTCTTTCATTGAATGTTGTAACTTCCATTCCTCCTGAATATGCCTTTACGTTTTTAATATTAAAATAGTTTACCAGAGAGTTTATCCACGCTTCTCCTAACTGACTTCTTCTGCTATTATGGGTACACACCACTATTATATCCAAAGAAATCAACTCTTTGATATGTTGATTTATAATGGACGAGATCACGTCTAATTCAATTTTCCTCTTTGTTGTAATCTTATTCTTTTCAAGAGAAAGCTCTTTAATAAGCTCTTTTAATTTGCTGTTCATTTAAGTATGAAATGTTTAATAAGTGTAACCCATAAAGGTCAATTATAATTGCAAAAAATATACATCTGAATTATTCCTCTGAATATTTTTCATTTGAAATGCACCTGCTTGATTTGTACAATGCTCAATAAAATCAAATGCTGTACAAGATTTTGGTAGTCCAGAAAAAATTAATGTAAAGTAGGTTTCTGTACCCGCTGGACATAAAAACCAAGTGGGATAATAAGTTATGTTTTCAATATGTACCAATTCACTTTTATGGGCAGAATGTAAGTCATACAGATAGGTAGTCGGCCATATTCTAATCAATGAATCGCCAAGTGATGAATCGTTAGTCTGAAAAACGAAGTGTAAAACGACTTGCCCCATCTCTTCGGATTGAGTTTTTATTTCTCTGAGGAGTTTCTTGGAAATTTTTGTTTTAGGCTTTTTTATTATTGTGGCGCACATAGAAGGGTTAATGATTGAAGAAATTGGAAAGATTCGAAAGATTCGAAAGATTGAAAAGATTGAAAAGATTGAAAAATTGGAAAGATTCGAAAGATTGGAAAGGTTTTTAATTAGAAAGATTTAGCCAGTTCTTTTTATCTTCTAAATTTAATTTCTTTTCCAAAAAAACCGTGAAATAACTATCAATATTATAGCAGCAATCGACATCATCTCTCCTCCATCTCCTGAGCTAAAATGAGCAGTGGCTGCTAAAACCGCATCGAAAAAGAAACCTGCGTAAGCCCATTCCTTTAAAATTTTGGATTTATTGCTTAACACCGCTATTATTCCAAGAATCTTAGCAATTGCTAATGGATATACCAGATAAGATGGATAATGAAGCATATCAAAATAACCCTTGATCATTTCCGTTTTGACAAAATACATTGAAGCAGAAAACAAGAAAATTAGGCACATCAAAACAGTGCTTATCCAATAGATTATCTTTTTAGTCTTTTCATTCATTTTAAATTGTTGTTTATATTAAATCGGAATATACTACAAAACGGAATTATACCAATTGATTCTACTAGCTTTTGGATATTTCTAAGGTGACAACTAAACCTCCTGAAATCTCATGTTCTTTTTTAACCGTAAAGAGCGCAAAGTTTTTACGCAAAGAGCGCGAAATACAACCTGTCAACATTTAATTATGAAAAATATCTCCACCATATCTCAAAAAGATGCAAAGCATCAAATATCTCCACTTTATCCCTACTTAATCTCTTCAATCATTCCAATCTCTTCAATCATTCCAATCTCTCCAATCTCTTCAATCTCTCCAATCTCTCCAATCATTCCAATCTCTTCAATCTCTTCAATCTCCTCAATCTATCCCATAATACCCTGTCTTCAAATAACTCCCCTCAGGAAACGAAATAGGATGATCGATATCATGAAATGTCTTCTCAACAAGTCGATACGCCCTATCTTGAGAATCAAAACCTTTTTCTACCAACTCATAAAATTCATCTCTGCTTATCCTACTAGAGCATGAGGCCATGACGCACATACCTCCCCTATTTACCAACAATATTGCCAATTGCGCCAATCTGATATATGATTTTTTGGCTGCTGGAATATCCGCGCTCATCTTAGCGAATGAAGGTGGATCAACCACAACTATATCAAACTTCCTTCCATCGTCTATTAACTTTTGCATACCATCAAAAGCATCAGTAACAAATATTTCATGAGGCGCATTTTCTTTATTTAGACCTACATTAATCTTTGCTAATGCTAATGCATGTTTACTTATATCTATACTTACTACTTCTGAAGCTCCACCAACTATGGCATGTGTAGAAAAGCCACCAGCATATGAAAATACATCCAAAACACTTTTCCCTTCAGACATTTGCCCAACCTTATGTCTATTAAGCCTATGATCTAGAAAATAGCCCGTCTTATGCCCTTTAATTACATTCGCTAAAAACTTCACTCCGTATTCTAAAAATTCAATTTCAGGGTTTTCCAACTCCCCAAATATTACCTGACCATCTTCTAAGCCAAAAGTTGGGACGTTAGGCTTTTGCAATAATCTTGAAAACCGCAATACTATTGCACTAGTAGGAATATTCTCTTTTATACCATCTAAAATGAAATGTAGATAAGGAATCCAAATTGCTGAATAAAGTTTCACCACAACCACATCTGCATAAACATCCACAATCAAACCTGGCAAAAAATCATTTTCACCAAAAATCAAACGATAAGCATTGGTATTGGTCTCAATAAGTGGTAATCTAATTTCGCATGCTTCTTTAATCTTTCTCAGAAAAAAATCTCGATCAATATTCTCTTTAATGGAATGGGCAAGCATTTTTATTCTGATCGGGGAATATGGATCGAATAAACCTAACCCTAAGTATTTGTTCTTTTTTTGATCAAAAATGATAGCGACATCTCCTGCATTCCCTTCCTTATTAACTTTTAAGATTGAAGATTCAAAAATCCAAGGATGGCCGTGACGTAGATAGGCTTCTGCTTTTGATTTTAGTTTTACAGCTAACCTTTGTACCGAATGATTTAGGCAGAAAGTTGGAGTCATATTTCATATTCAAAAGAGTAGTTTGAAATTCTATCGATGCAAAGGTAAAAAAATGGCGTTCATTATCGTCTAAGCGATCTTCCGCCACTTCTCTACTTTTGTATTGATTTGTTTGAAAGTTTGAAGAATTCCATGGTTTATTCAATTTCATCGGATTCATCTTGTTCTTCATCTTCTACATATTCCATTATTTCTTCCTCTTTTTTGGAATTAATTTGCTTTTTATTTTCATTGTTTGTTAATTCTTTGAGGGAATTGTTGATATCCTTCCGATGTATTAAAATCATTACCAAAAGGGTTACTACCGTTACCAAAAGTGATAACATTCCTATTATCGCGTCCATATTATTAAGTTTTAGGTGTATTATTGAATAGAATAAATCGATTCGAGGGATTGAAAATTTATGCTATTAATACATCAGACTTAGATATCAAGAACTATCTAGATTGAAAAGATGGTTGATTATCTTTGGGTGGTTGCTCTGTTCTACAACGTACAGTGGTCCATCTACTCTTCTTAAAATAGCCAAATGTTGAGAAGCTACAGATTGCTCCAATCTCAATTTAATATAGATGTCAGTTACGATCATAGTCTCGCCATCATCTAATAGATCAATGATCCATTGGCGCAGTTTATGATTAACTGCTCTCAACACTAATACCGCTTTTCTATGATCAACATAGTTTAACTGGATGTCATTTCCGCCTTTCTTTAGCGTTACGGTTTCATTCTTCTTATTCCTCATTACGAAATTGTTTGATAGTTCACGGAAAAATTCTTATCCCCTATTGCGCCAAAAGCATGCCAGTTTTCTGAAATTCTTATACTATTGATTGTAAAATGAAAGAAATCTTACATTTTTTCTTTCGTCAATTGGTAATTTTCGTTGCAGTATACTTCGTGAAAAAAGGATGTTCAAATAGGAATTGATTAGATTATTTTTAATATGTATATCACTTAAAATGAAAAGAAAAGATTTCGTCTACCTTAGAATATTCTTCTTTGAGACGGTGATATTAGGTCCTTTGAAATAAAATGGTTCGTAATAGGAGATCTCTTCAAATAGTTTATTGGAGAGATTTTCTTCAGAAAGCCCTATCATATGTTTGGCTAAACATTCCTCATCAAAAAAACGACTGTTTTCCAACTTTAAAATGTCCATAGGCTTAGATGTACCGTCTCCAAAAAAAGAGCAAATTATCATAATGCCAATATACTCATTGTGTATTGCATCCAACATTGTTATGATTAGATCATTACTGCTTGCTTTCTTAATAACGCTATTCTTAAGTGCATCAAGAGTTCCGATTGCGATTTAAGATATTGATAACGCAAAACTAATACTCTTTGCAGTTGCAGCCCCAATTCTTAGAGCTGTATAGGAGTCTGGACTCTGATTAATATGATATATTTAGACTAACTACTTCAATATAAAGCAATGCTACTCTGCAGTTTTTATATGTCCAAAAGGAAAGAAATAGAATTCTTTGAGAGCTATAAACTAAAAATCCAGTACTCTCTATTACAAGAATACTGGAAATTTATTTTTAGTTGGTGTTTGTTTCGACTAAGCCAGAAATCTCTTTACAGCTTTGTCTGCTCTTTTGATTACTTCGTAATCTATCTCATATTTAACAAACTTACCGCTTTTTTCAGCTTGTACTACACCTGCCATCTTCAATATCTTGAGATGCTGGGATGTAATAGATTGTTCAATATTAAGAGTGTTGTAGATTTTGTTGACATTAATAGAACCTTGCCTATCAATGAACTCTAAGATTTTTAATCTTAGGGGATGAGCCAAAGCCCTCATTAGCTCCGATGAGTAGTGTAACTTCTCACTGTTAAAAACAACCTTCGTTCCTTTCATTTTTGTAGTTTCTTATTTTGAATATTGCGACCTAGGAACAAATATGAAAATTTATAATGTGTTTTCAAAATTATATTACGAAAAATTGTAATATATATTGAAAATAGTTCCAAAAATGCCTCAAAAAAGATAATCAGGGACGATTTTTTAATATTTTAAGGTAGCTTTATTTACATAAGCAGTTATTATTCAATCGGTTTTAATGATTCAATTAAAGTAAATTGATTATCCAGCTAAATCTTCAACTAGAGTCGAAATCTGTGCAAGTCTACTTTTATCTAATGAATAGTAGATAAATTTACCTTGTCTTTCAGTTGCAACAACACCTGCTCTTCTTAAAATAGCCAAATGTTGAGACGCTACAGATTGCTCCAATCTCAATTTAATATAGATGTCAGTTACGGTCATAGTCTCGCCATCCTCTAATAGATCAATGATCCTTTGGCGTAGTTTATGATTAACCGCTCTCAACACCAATACCGCTTTTCTAAGATCAGCATAGTCCAACTGGACTTCATTTCCGCCTTTCTTTAGCGTTACGGTTTCATTCTTCTTATTCCTCATTACGAATTGTTTGATAGTTCACGGAAAAATTCTATAATCTATCATATGCCAAAAGCATACCAGTTTTATGAAATTCTTATAATATTGATTGTAATATGAAAGAAATCTTACATTTTTTCTTTCGTCAATTGGTAATTTTCTTAATAGCATTCTCCATTAAAGAGCTTACTAAAATCGGAATCGATTAGGTTATTTTCAATATGTATATAACTTAAAATGAAAAGAATAAATTCCACCTACCTTAGAATATTCTTCTTTTGAACAGTAATATTCGGTCCTTTATAATAAAATGGTTCGTAACAGGACATATCTTCAAATTGTTTATTAGCAAATTTTTCTTCAGAAAACCCTATCATATGCTTGGCGGAGCATTCTTCATCAAAAAATTGGCTGTTTTCCAAGGTCAATATGTCTTTGGACTTAGGTACACCATCACCACAAAACAATAAATTATCATATTGACTATATTCTTTGAATGTATCTTCATCTAGAATAATTGGTTCTACAGAGGCCAATATCTTGCCATTTGAATCATATATGCATCTATATACCTCCTTACGCCTTGCATCAATCATTGGGATGATTAGATCATTGCTGCCAGCTTTATTAATAATGCTATTCTTAAGGGCATCAAGAGTACCAATTGCAATTAAGGGAATTGATAATGCAAAACAAATTCCCTTTGCAGTAGCGGCCCCTATCCTTAAGGCTGTATATGATCCCGGACCTTGGCTGATTGAAACTGCATCAATATCTTTCATATCAATGCAAGCTTCTTTTACACACTCATCTATGAAAATTGCAATAACTTCACTATGACTGTACGATCGTTCAGTTTCTCTGAAACTCAGCACTGCTCCTTCATTAGAAAGACAAATTGAACAAATATCTGTACTGGTTTCAATATTAAGAATAATAGGCATTGTGCAAAATTAACACTCCAATCCTATTTTCCTAGTATCTTATTGTACTTCGTAGGATCATTTAATAAGGCAATAGCTTCTTGTACTTCTGAATCACCGTTTAGCTTTTGTTTTGCTTTTCCTGATTGAAAGTAATATCGAGTGACGATTTGAATTTCTATTTCTTTTGTGATTTCTTCTTGATAGGTATCGATAAGATTGTCTTGTAAGCCATCCAACTTAGATAATAACTGATCAAAATCACTAGAAAGTCCGTTTTCAGCACCCTTTTTCAATTCTCCAATCTTCGTTTCGAGCTCTGACTTAAATTCAAATCCACTTTTTTGAACAAATGATTTAAATTCTGCATAATCATTGTATCTAAACACACCAGGTGCATCAATACTATCTAGGTTTGAGGTAAATTGGTTTATATAATTGAATATTACTTTTTCAGAAATCAATACTTTTGTATATTCTGATTGTTCTTTTGCAGGTAACTTTACATCCGGGGCCACTCCTCCCCCATCTAGCACTACTCTTCCATTTGCAGTTTTGAACTTTGATCTTTCAGCATCTGGAATATCTACAGGTTTCCCATTTTCATACTTTACAGCTTGGATACATCTTCTACTTGGGATATAATATTTTGAAGTCGTCAATTTCACTCTTGAATTATAACCAATCTCTTCAACATTCTGTACAAGTCCTTTTCCAAACGTTCTTTGTCCCATTACAACACCACGGTCATAATCCTGAATAACTCCTGACACAATCTCTGAAGCTGAAGCCGAACCTTTATTGGTCAATACTACGATTGGAATGTCAGTATCTACAGCTGGTCTCATTGTCTCAAACGATCTATCTCTTTCTTTTATCTTTCCTTTTGTAGCCACAACCTCCATTCCTTGTGGGAGAAATATATTACAAATCGCAATAGCTTCTCTCAATAAGCCACCACCATTACTTCTCAAATCGATAATCACTCCATCAAGATTGCCATCTTTTTTTAAATCCACTAAAGCTTTAGAAATATTCTTCCCGGCATCTGCTGTAAATACAGTCAATGAGATGTACCCAATATTATCCGCTACTCTCCCTGAATATGGAACATTTGGAATAATCGTCTCCCCTCGTATCAACTCAATATCTAATTCTTTTTTTTCGCCCGCTCTTTTCACCCTTAAGTTCATCGTCGTCCCTGCCACTCCTTTCGCAATGGCATTCATCTCTTCAGTTGACTTGCCTTTGGTTCTAAACCCATTCACCTCTACGATTTGATCTCCGACTTTCAATCCTGCTTTCAATGCAGGTCCATCTTCATACGCTTCTAATATTGTAATGTAGTCTCCTACTTTATCTATCACAACACCCATTCCTTGATATTTCCCTTCATTTGCCAATCGATAACTTTCGATCTGGCTTTCAGAAATGTAATTTGTATATGGATCCAAAGAACCGACCATCGCATCTATACCTATTCTCATCAATTCACTCGGATCTATCTCATCCACATAGTTGGTATTCAACTTTTGGAAGGCATTGGCAAAAATCTCTATATTCTTTGTTATCTCAAATAGCTTATCATTCTGGATTACGATAGCCGACATGCCTACCATCAATATTGTCACTAAACCGAGGATTTTTATACTTTTTTTCATCTTGCTATATTTATAAAGACGCATTATATTATAAAATAGATCTGGCTTAAATAACCTGAAACGATCTATTCATATGCAATAATACATATATGATCTCTTTTGATTCCAAAAACTGGAATAATTAGATAAGATTAACATGTGAAAGGGTATACTAAGTTTTATATTCAGATATATACTGGAGTAATTTGTTCTAACATTAATTCCTGTTTGCTTTCCGATAAAATAAAATAAAAATAAAAAACCTAATTGACTTTTTTAGTTTTTGCTTATATTAGGGTTAGAGAACTAAATCAAATGTCAAAGTAAGCTTAATGTTTATTTATCTTTAATTGAATAGTTCTATACTTAAATGAAATACTAAGATACAAAATTATGAATAAGAAGGAATTGGTTAAAACTTGCCAAAGTTTTGTCAAAGAAAGCAACATAGAAAAAGCGATTAAGCACTTTAATAATGAAATAACAAGATTTCCAGAAAAAGCGGACTTGATTAATACTGCCATCCTTTTAGAAAGTGATATAAATAAATTGTTGGAAAATGGAAGGTTAGGAACAAAATCAGATAACCAGGAAAATGTTGAAGAAAATAATATTGAAACTAGATTTCTTAAAACACTAGATAAATTTCTTGAAGGCGAAGAGCAAGGAAAATTTACCACTTCTGATGATAAAGATATGTCGTCAACTTCTAATAAACATAAGAAACTTAGTGCTTCATTTTGGTTTATATCGATAGGGACATGGGTTGTATATATGTTTTTAGAAGAATTTGAAACTAAAAATTTACTCTTTTTATTACCTTTAAGTTTACCTTTATTTGAGCGTTATTCTTCGCGTAATAATAAAAGTAGTTCACCTTCTTCAAATTTTTCTCTTAATCCATCTTTTGAAAGTGGGATTTATGGCGGTCTTATAGGTGGCGCGATTGCAGGTATTATCTTAGGTATTTTGTTTTACTTTGAAAACGGTGATTCAACCTATACGATTCAATCAGACTTATTGAAAGGTAGTTTGCTCCTAGTTCCATATTGTTCAATAATAGGTATAGTTTTTGGTGCCCTTGCTCAAATTGGTATGATCATTTTTCGAAAATTTCTAAATTTGAATCAATATATATCAACATTATTTGGAGCAATTTTAGGTAGTTTTGTAGCTGGTTCTATAATGGGTGCATGGGGAGGATGGTTTTTTACTACTTTTAAAACAGAAACGATATCATCAACCTTGATGATCATAGGCGTCATTTTTGGATCGATAAGCATTCTCTTAGGCATATTGTCTTATTCATACAATGGAAAATACAGATACATATTTAGAGCCCTTATAATCTCAATAATCATTGCAATTTTCGTAGCGATGTTAGGGCACATTTTATTTGGAAGCAGTTTAATTAATAACGCATTGAATGGTTTTGACTCATCAAAAAAAATAATTGAACATATTAAGGCTGGCACCATTGTAGGTTCATTTTTTGGCTTACTTGGAGGACTGATAATAGGAAGCACTATAATGTTATATCAATATTGGAAATTCTATGAAAGGCAAGTGGATAAGAAATAAATCTTAATTATAAGACAAAATAAAATATGATAGGAGGATTACATTGAAATATTCTAAATAGAACATTATGGAGTTATAAATTAAATCTACTAGTCCTCCAAAAACCCTTTCACCAAATCCACCAACTCGTCTGGCTTCTCTGCATGAATCCAATGCCCAGCATCCATTTCCTCAAATTTAGAGTTAGGATAAATAGCTTTAATGCTTTCGATCTCGGAGGGCACTATATATTGGGATTTAGCACCATAAATAAATAAAGTATCCACATCAATAGGCTCATTGGTTTCAATAGCAGCAATAATATTAGCATATTTCTTGTGCAATAATTCTAAATTCATCTTCCATCGAAAACCTCCTTCTTTTATACGTTGAAGGTTTTTCATTAAGAAGAGACGTACTTCAACATCATCAATATATTTTGATATTATATCTTCAACATCTTTTCTGGATTTTACTTTATCGATAGGTACTTCTAAAAGGGCTTTGAAGATAATTTCATGTCCTGGCTTGTATGCTTTGGGGCCAATGTCTACAATGACCAATTTTTCGATCATATCTGCATTCAAAGCTGAAAACTGCATTGCCGTCTTCCCTCCCATAGAATGTCCAATAATATGGCAAGAGTGAATCCAATTTTCTTCTAAAAATTCTCGCAGATCTTCTGCTAGTGCTTTATAATTAAATTCATCCGTATGTTTTGATTTCCCATGATCTCGTTGATCGACCAAAATGACCATATACTCCTCAGCCAACTTCTTAGCTACAGTCTGCCAATTATCCAACATTCCAAATAGGCCATGGAGGATAATTATAGGATCGCCTTGTCCGTAAATTTTATGATTCAGCATATATGCAAAACTATAAAATTTGGTTTTAGATTATTAATTATTGGTCCTAACATTGTCATCCAGATCAATGCCTAGAATTTTCAATTAAAAATATAGAGTTTTAGTTTATAAAAAAAGACCTGCTTTAAAAGTAAAACAGGCCTTTTAGTGTATTCTTTGAACTAAATCGAAATTAAACTAAAGGTTTATGGACACTCTGCATCTGAAAAATTAAAATCAAAATCCAAATTTTCACCTTCGAACGATATTTGGCTGATATAAGCAACATCACATCCTGGGTCATCAAAAACAAATACCGCTTCATAACAACTGCCAGCTGGAATTGAATACCAAGGAATAGTTACTTGATCTGTATCAAAAGTAAACGGACAAACTTCAACTTGCATCCATAAAACACCTGGTTCAAGTGTGCATCCAGTTTCTTTCCCACCAGGGAACAAACAGTCACAACATAGTGAAAGGGTTATTGAAACACTGGAGCAATCAGCATCCCAATCAAAACTAATATCCATGTCATTTAAATCAATATTGCAATTTTTTCCCTTTCTCGTTTTCGAAATTTCTTCTACAGAAGATTCTTCATTACTCAAAGATTCATCTTGACTGCAAGAAAATAAAGTAAAAACTAAAATACCACAAAACAAAATTAGGCGCGAGCCTTCCATTAACTTTTTCATAATTAATTAAATTTAATACGTTATAAAATGATCTTAACTGTAAATCGTGTTGATCTTAATACTAATGTAAAGATATTATTGAAAACTACAGGAAAGAATTTATATAAGTGTTTTTTAAGTTATTTCTTAGCTACAGTTTGCTAATTATGCAACATTCAAAATAGACTTTGTAGGATGATAATTGGAACACCTTGTCCGTAAATTTTATGATTTAGTTTCTAGGGAATCTAAATATTTTCATTGATCCCAATCATATTCAATTGCCTCCAATGCTTCTTTTGCGATATTAATTGAGGATTTATTTATAATAATATCATATTCGTATGATGATGCAAACTTTTTCACTTTCTTCTTGGCATTATTTTTAAATAGCATTTATTTCAAATTTAATTGCCTCAAAGAGATAATTTTCTTGAACTCTTGTTACAATCTTGAAGAAAATGAATACAAATGCAAAAATTAAATAACCCCAAATTGATATATTTTCTTTCAAAAGTATTTGAACGAATATAAACACCACAATAATTATTATTAAAAATTTAGCACCACTTTTTAATTTAGTTTTGAGTTCAATTTCGAAATGATTGGCTTCAATTTCATTAACATACCCATATCCTTCAATACCTCTAGACTTTGAAGATTCTTTAGATGTAAAAATAGATGTGGTTTCTGGATCCGATGTTCCAAATGAGAAATGAGCCCAAAATATAAACTCCTTCCTTGATATCCATTCAACGCTAAATTCTCCATTTTTTCTATTTATTCTTGACTCCAATTCTTCAAAAGATCCACGAAAGATGACTTTCTCCTTTAATAGGAGTTTTTCAACTAATTTATTCATCATCTCTCTCATTGCACAACATCGTTATTTTTTTCACTCTCCTTCCCCCGAAACCAAAATGGCATCCATGCCAAAACAAAAAGTAAAATAGACAATACTTCTACAGAAATAATATACCAAGGCCATGGACCAAGAAAATCCAATAATGAAGCCGAAGGAGGCTTATGGTTTGTATAACCATAATTAGATCCAATTGCAAAGTTTACAAGCAGTGTAAGTACTAAGTAAATATTCCCAGCTATAACCGCATTGAAAAAATCTTTTCGGTTGATCTTAAAGCCAAAAACCACAATGCAATAAATAGGCAAGTAAATCAAAACACCATGCAGTATCCAATAAGATGCATAACTATAATGAGGAGCTGCTTGAGGAAGATCTGGCGTCAATAATGCCTGTAAAGTGCCCACCATCGTAAAAAAGTAAGTAATCCCAAACCACTTCTTATTTTTATAGTAAATGACAAAAGGCAACATAAAAGCAAGTAGTCTGCATAAATGAAAAGGCAATTCTTCCTGAACAGTAAAAGTACCTTCCATTGATGTAAACATTATTCTACTTAATACACAAAGTGGTGGAATAATCGCCAAGGCTGTACCAAACAAGACTTTCCCCCTATCTGAAAGAAAAAATTTGGCTAAAACGATCGAAGCAATCATAAATAAAGAAACAATCAATATAGGATTCCAATGCATGGAAGAGAATACTATAAACTTATTACTGGTGTCAAAAAGAAAGTCTGGCATGAGTCATTATTGTTCAAATAACCCAAGTATTTACCAGGCTATTAAATTAATACCTGCTCAAATTATTATAAATTTTTAAATTCGTACTTAATTGGCGATTCAAACTTCTAGCTTACTTTAGCAGGAGCGTACATTTTCAATCAACTATTTACTTAAAATTGAACACATAAAAATTCATTTTCATGAAATCTATAATCAAAGGATTAATATTTTTATTTCTAATAAGTCAAACTTCAGTAGTAAAAGCTGGAGAAGGAATGTGGCTCCCTATTTTCCTCAAAGCATTGAATGAAGCTGAGATGCAACACATGGGAATGAAGATTTCTGCAGAAGACATTTATAGTGTGAATAAGAGTTCTCTCAAAGATGCTATAGTTCATTTTGGAGGATTTTGTACCGGTGAGATCATATCCGATCAAGGTTTGGTCTTAACTAACCATCATTGTGGATATAGAAATATACAATCCCATTCGACAATTGATAATAATTTATTGCAAGATGGTTTCTGGTCCAAGTCATTCGAAGAAGAATTGCCTAATCCTGGTTTGTTTGTAACATTCATCGAAAGCATTGAGGATGTTTCTAAACAAGCATTAGACGGCACTAATGATAAGATGACCTCTATTGAAAGGCAATCCCTCATCGACAAAAATTTGGATGCCATAAGATCTGGATACAAACTTGCAGAATTTCATGAGATTATAATACGCCCATTTTACAATGGCAACCAATATTTCCTTTTTCATACGGTAAAGTATAATGATGTGAGGCTAGTAGCTACTCCTCCTGAATCTATTGGGAAATTTGGTGCTGATACTGACAATTGGATTTTCCCAAGACATACGGGAGATTTTTCTTTGTTTAGAGTGTATGCAGGACCAAATAATGAACCAGCAAATTATTCTGAAGAAAACAAACCATATACTCCTAAACATTCGCTTCCTATTTCATTGGATGGTGTGGAAGAAGGAGATTTTACCATGGTATTTGGCTTCCCAGGAAGAACAAACCAATATTTACCTTCTCCTGCGGTAGAACAAATAATAAATACTTTGAATCCTGCAAAAATTGAGATCCGAGATAAAGCACTCAAGATTCTAGATAAAAGAATGAGAGCAGAACCTGAGGTAAGATTAAAGTATGCATCAAAATTTGCGGGTATAGCCAACTATTGGAAAAAGTGGATCGGCGAAAGTCAAGGTCTAAAATCTACGAATGCCCTAAAAAAGAAATATACCCTCGAAAAAGAATATGCTGAAAAGGCTCCAAAAGATTACAAGCATATTGTTGGTGAGTTCAAATCTCTTTATGCAGATATTGAGCCATATGCCTTAGCGAGAGATTTTTATTCAGAAACAGCTTCTAGAAATATTGAGATCCTTAGACAAGTTGGCAACGTCAGAAGATTGGTGAACACTTATGAGAATAATGGAGAAGAAGAATATTTTAAAGCACTTGAAAGATACGTTCCTTATTTTGAAAACTTTTATAAAGATTATGAGCCATCACTAGATCAGGAAGTTTTTGGAGCTTTGACTGCCTATTATGTGGAATCTCTTGACAAAAAGTTCATTCCAAAAGCTCTTAACAAGGAGACTATTTTGATGAAAGGGCAAAGTGACTACGACGGCCTAGCAAAATACATGTATGAAAATAGTGCTTTCCCTAGCAAAGAGTCTTTTATGGATATTTTGGCTAAAGCACCAGACGAAGCCATTAAAATTATAAAGGAAGACCCTATTTATATTTTTGCATCAGAATGGAATGAATTATATACCACAGAAATTTCTAATCCGTACAATACTTATAAAACACAGATTGATTCGCTTCAAAGGCTATACATGAAAGGGCAAATGCTTACCTTCAAAGAAAAACGATTTTGGCCAGATGCTAATAGCACAATGAGGGTGACATATGGCAAGGTCAATGGGTACAACCCAAGGGATGCTGTACGTTATTTGCCATTCAGTCACATAGATGGAATCATGGAAAAGTATGTGCCCGGAGATTATGAATTTGATGTGCCAAAGAAATTGATTGAATTGTACGAAAACAAAGATTATGGTCAATACACAGATGAAACTGGAAGTGTTCCTGTTTGTTTTATAGGTACTAATCATACTACTGGTGGTAATAGTGGCAGTCCTGCAATCGATGCTTATGGCAACTTGATTGGACTTAATTTTGACAGAGTTTGGGAAGGTACAATGAGTGATATTCATTATGATGCTTCTATTTGTAGAAATATTATGGTAGATGCTAGATATGTGTTATTCCTTATTGATAAGCTGGGTGGTGCGACTCGATTGATCGATGAAATGGTGCTTGTACGTCCGAAAACTGGGGTGAAGAAATAGAGTTGTTGAGTTGTTGAGTTGTTGAGTTGTTGAGTTATGGAGTTGTTTCAATTTAAAAAGCTCAAGAACTTATAGATTAAGAGCTTAACTGCTATAGAGCTAAAAAACTCAAGAGGTTAAATAAAAAAATGATCAAATGAAAAATGCCAAAGTATTATCCACAATAATTTTTACTTGTTTTGCTTTACTTTCATCGGGTCAAGCTGTGGAAGGTAAGCTTCTTGGGACTTGGTCGGATTCGACTTTAGTGGTTTCTAATGCACATAAGAATGCTTACAATGAAGTCTGGGGATTGGAGGTGAATGATCGAGAGTTTGCTGTCATTGGTACTACTTTTGGGACGCATATCATAGATGTGACTGACCCTACTAACCCAACGGAATTATTTGTTGTGGAAGGAGGTACTACGGGAGTAGGGATTATCCATAGAGATTTTCATGATTATAAGGGATATTTGTATTCGATAGCTGATGAAGGATCTCAAACTAGTCTTCAAATTATAGATATCACCTCACTTCCAGATTCGATAGAAGTAGTATATGACAGCCGACAATATTTTTCTCGAAGTCACAATATTTTTATTGATACCGCAAAGGCAAGATTGTATTCTCTAATTTCTGATGGAACCGCTTTTGACTTTAGTCCAATGCGGATTTTTGATATTTCGGACCCAATAGATCCAAAGCCATTAGGAGCATATGATCGATTTGGGGGAAAATTGATCTCACAAGTGCATGATGCTTTTGTTCGCAACGACACTGCTTACTTAAATCTAGGTCCAGACGGATTTGCGATTGTTAATTTTGAAACTGTGGATACTCCTAATGTGATAACCATTTTGGAAAGTGCTGATTATCCGCAATCTGGGTATAATCATTCTGGTTGGCTGACTGAAGATGGTAATTATTACTACATGGCAGATGAAAATTATAATAAGGATATCAAAGTTCTTGATTTAAGTGACTTACCAGATATTTTCATTCCTAATACTTTTAATGCAGAATCCAGTGATATTTCAATCACACACAATCAAATAGTTCACAATAATAAATTGTATGTTTCCTATTATGTAGATGGTTTGCAAGTCTACGATATTACAGACCCTGAAAATCCAATAAGGGAGATGTACTATGACACCAGTACAGAATTGCCTATAGCTGGTACATATAGAGGTGCTTGGGGCGTTTACCCATTTTTATCTTCTGGTAATATATTGGTCTCTGATATGCAGAATGGACTCTTTGTTATTGACAGCAAATTGCCTACAAATAGCTTAGAAAACGATTCACGTGGTCAAGAAGTAAAAGTTTATCCGAATCCATCAATTGATTTGTTCAATTTAGACTTATCCGCCTTCGAGAATCAAAACATGCAAATTGAGGTTTATGACATGGATGGGAAGTTAATTCATTCTTTAATGTCCACAGCATCGACAGTAGCGATTGATTTAAGTAATGAAAAAAGTGGAGTATACACAGCTGTCATAAATTCGAATGGTAAAACAATTACCAAAAAACTAATGCTGATAAAGTAAAAATTCTAGGGTGCATTTCAGATTGACGTTTTGCATTGTCATCCCGACCGAAGCGGAGGGATCGAGAATGCTAGTATGATTAATAATTTCGACCTTGCGGAGAAATCTACAGGGTTAAAATATCAACAATAACATCTACCATAAGCGACAAATTGAAATGCACCCAAATTCTACTAGTATATTTTAAGGTGTTCTTTGTGGGTTCTTAGTGTAATCTTTGTGCCATTGTGGTGAATATTTAAGTATTGTAAATGTTCGACCCTGATTTCTAACAATAAACATATTCTTTTTTCACCACTAAGGAATGATTCAATAATAAAGTAACATTTTCTACTTGTTATTTTATTATTCTACAGCGTTATAAAGCCTCGCCAATGCCATGCATTGTCTACGTTTTTTGCCTTGTTGAAAAATAAAATACCTGCGTATAAAAGAGAACTTTATTAATGTATCATTCCTAAGACCAACAAGGCTGCACAAAGAAACCACTAAGTTTGATGATACATATATATATTCTTAGTGCCACAAAATAACTTTTAGCATATAAGAAGGGCTTCTTGGCAAAGACAAGATATTATCTCAATCTCGACTGCGCTTGCACAATGTGTCTTTCATTATGTAGTATCACAAATTGAAACACATCTCCCAATCGCATTGTAATCCACTTGGTAAGGCTGATCGCAATTCTAATCTTCGTTAGATTATAAGACTTCGCCTTTCTTATCAATTGCAATAATTCTTCTTCATTTTGAATGAACGTCTGTACTACCTCAGCTGAATTCAACTTCTCAGATGGGATGTAATCTTTAAAAGCTTTGATCTTTTTCTCAGTTCTGTAATCCATTGAGTTGGAAAAATAACTTCCGAGCCATCCGCTATGAAATTGCTCGGCACCAAGATCATCTTTTACATTATCCATAGCTCTTTTTATCGCTGGATTATAATAATTGAAATACATATTCAAATGCTCCAAATTCTGAGCAATACTCCAACCTCCATTCTCTCCTCCATTATTCATTTCCTCATCACTTAAATTTTGAAACTGTTCGACCACAACATTTATCTGCCTGTCCAGTTCCATTTCAAGCCTTTCTATCAATTCATTTCGTGCTTCTGATTTCATTTTATCAAATTTTATAAAACAAATATCAAGTTATATGATTAATTGATCGTTGGTATTTACCAAGATTTTTGAATCGCTGAAGTTTAGAATTTAGAATCAAAAAAAAATTAACCGCAAAGAGCTCAAAGTTTTTTGCGCAAAGACCTCAAAGAAAAACTTTCAACAGCTTAACATAAAAAATATCTCAAAAAGATGCAAAGCATCAAATATCTCCACCTTATCTCTCCTTAATCTCTTCATTAGCAACTCAACCTTCAACTCAGAAACTCTATAACTCAATAACTAAAAAATCAAACTATCTCCCCACTATGATCATTAATTATAATATCCAACAACTCCCTCCCATCATCATAAACATTATCCATATCCACAATATCAACTTTTGAATTCCGCTTATAAATTACAAGATGAGACCCTCGTCCTTCGACAGTACAGTTTTTCATATTCAACATTAGCTCAGCAAATTGAATCGTAATGACCATCCTCAAATAATTAAGGTCTGTCGATTCTACTGTAAATACTTTATCAAAATCATTGCTTACATTCGACCATTCGCTTGATGAAAACAGACTTCCTAATTTGCCCAATCCTCTTTTTGGTTTGATAATAAATGAAGGCATGTCCAAAGATTCACAATCGTATAAAAAGATTGAAGTAGTTGTAGAACCGTAATCCCCTGAATAGTAGTAGTCAAATATTTGGTTGAATGAATTGAACTCAACATCCTTTTTGAATAGATAGCCCTTTATTGACTTCTTTCTCTTTCCATCGAAAAACTCCATCTTTTGGACTTCTAGTGGAAGCTTTTGAGCACTGACCTTTCTCTTTATTTGAAATTGTTTGGCAGCAGCAAAGTGCTTCAAGGAGTCAAATCGCTTGTTTCCGAAAATAAGATCGCCGATATCATCTAAAAAATCTATCATTCAATTTTAAACTTGAGGTTAATGCGTACTATTGTATTAATACCATAAAGATATTACAGTTTCACATTATTCAAAAGTTTACTGAAATTAGTAGGATCGATTCCGATGTAATTTGCAAGATATTTGTGTGGAATCAGATGTAATATATGAGGGCTACGCTTCAATAATTTCCTGAATTTCTCTTCAGAAGTCAAACATTGAAGCTCAGCTAACCTTGTCATAGTACCAGAGAAGCCTAAGTACAAAGCTTTATCAATAGCACTCTTAATATTTTTATGTTGATCTTGAATACCATCAAAATCCTCTTTCTTGCATCTTAGCATTTCAGATTTAGAAAGTGTTTCATAATAATAATTAGAAGGGGTTTGAAGCAAATAAGAATCTAATACTCCACCAAAATCACCTGCGTAAGTAAATACTATGGTTGCTTCTTTACCATCTTCTCCTAAGTAGTAAATGCGTTGAACACCTTCCAAAATGAAATAGGTGTAGTTCTCAATCTGACCTGGAGAAGTAAGGTTTACTTTTCTACTTATAGAAACCTTTTCCCATATTGCACTAAAATCCTCCCATTCAATATCTTTTAATCCGCCTAATCCAAGAATAGTTTTTTTCAGCTTATCTAGTTCATCCATATGAGGATTCAAGATAAGAATGCATTTATAGTTTCAAAATAAATTCATGAAATAGAATCTTCTTACGACTTATATTTTAATAAAACTACCTTTAAAATGTGTATCATTATTTCTAAGAATAACATAATATAATCCAGCTGGTAGCTGGTCAATGTTCATTTTACCTTGGTTTACATTTTTATTTAAAATAAATGTTCCATCTGATTTTATCAGTCGAACACTTATATTTCTCTCCAATAATTCTGGGTTGCTAAAATGAATAGTGGCTGTAGCTGGATTGGGGAAAATTTTCAACTTTTTATAACTCAAAGGATCATCAGTTTTTGTCAATTCAGAATAGTAATATTCCTTTTTTTCTCTGAAGACCCATTCATCATTTACCCAATCATCTTGCATACCTTGAAGTAAGATATGCCGACTTGTATCTGAATGAAAGTAGCTTGGGATATCTACTTGATCTTTTTCAATATCAGTGTTAAACGTATTTATTGCTCTACTGGATAATGTTTGAACATCATTTGAGTCAACTGTAAAAGTTGTTAATTGCAAAATATTTCCAAAATTATCAGTCCCATATTTCTTAATTCTTCTTAAGAGAAAAGATGATGTACTGTCTTTATAATCACTATAAAGATCTTCCTCCAAGTAGCCTAGATTATTAAAATAATAATCGTTTCTACTATCTGTTGTCTCTTCTGTAGTCAAAAAATCAGAAACAAATATTATTTGATCAACAAGCCTGTTACTCACTGGATCGAAGTTACGTTCTGTTCTGAATAAGTTCGTCCATTCTTCAGTGTATTCGAGCCAAGCATAAGAAGTGCTCTCTACAAGATTTCCGTTAGAATAAGTATTTACAACTCTAATCCATTTGCTCCAATTGTTAATAAATGGATTCCAGGGTTCAATCAATCTTATTGTATCATTACCATGTTCGTCGTAATAGTATAAACTCCTAGTTCTAATTGATATAATGCCATCGGTTTCAGCAAAATGATATATTTCTATTAATTGATTAAAATCGTCATAAACAAGTGAGTCTTTTTCGGAAATAATGAACTCACATCCACTACCATTACTCACAATTTCACCATAAGTAGTCAGTATATTTTGTCCTTGATCATTGTAGGTAAATGCTCGTTTGTTCTTAGGGCATTCACTTGAAGCATCTTTATAAATCAAAACGCTATCGAGAGACTGGGCACAGATTTCTAATGATCCAATGAACAGCAATATTAGAAGGATTATATTTCGCATAATTTAAAGTGATCTAAAAGATTAAAATATGATTTATTCAACAGAATAAATTCTAAGGAATGATACATTAATAAAGTACGCTTTTATACGCAGGTATTTTATTTTTCAACAAGGCAAAAAACGTAGACAATGCAGCGCATTGGCGAGGCTTTTTAACGCCGTAGAAAAATAAAATAACAAGTAGAAAATGTTACTTTATTATTGAATCATTCCTAAGATCACCAAATAAATAAAAAATGCTTGAGGTAATCAATACCTGCGGAGCATTAATTAACAAGTGTAGATGAAAATGTGATGAATGTAGGTTAAACGAGGACGAATTATCAATTTAAGAACTATCCTCTCTCCGTCAACGTACTGTGAATATCAGTCCTAGCAGCTTTAATCGCTGGAATTAAAGATGCTATTATTCCAATCAATAATGATATAATAAACAAAATCACTTCAAACTGCATAAAGTAAAATCCAGAAAACGAGTACTTGTAAGAACTCTGCAATGAATTAGCAATTATTTCCATGCCTAGGTGACTCAAAATGAATCCTACCAAAAATCCAATGCCCGTCATTATCATTCCCTCCAATGTGATGAGTTGAAATAAATCACTTCTACTTCCTCCCATTACTCTGATCAAAGCCAATTCATATTTACGCTCTCGCATTGATTTATATAAAACAATGAATATACTAACTGCTGAAATAAAAGCGATCAAAAAGGCCAGCCACTTTATCATCTCTCTACCTATCCCAATCATAGAATACAATCGATTGATCTCAATTGCTGGAGAAGCCGCTTGCATATCCGTATTTTCATTGATTGCTCTTGGCATGCTTAATGACTGAAAATTTGTTCTGCTTTTATATTTTATTAGAATGGATGTTATCTCTTTGTCGGGATATTGCAGCAGTTCCGAATTGGTTCGAGCAAATGGTGCAGAAGAATTTTGATGGGCTGCATGGTCATGCTCTTCATTATCTTCATCATGGTCATGGCCATCATGCGAATCTTCCTCCTCTATCACTTTCACCTCAGTTTCATGATCATGTACATTCCAAACCGTTGAAGGATTAGTAATTATAAGTTGATCAATGACATTTCCCGCTCCTTTCAAGATACCAACAACTTTGAATGCAGCATCTTCGTGAGCTAGATCTTTGTCATCATTAAACCCATGAGAACTGGTAAATTTGTCGCCAATTTTAAGACCTGTATCATCTGCTACAGCACGCCCAATTGTCACTTCAAAATCTTTAGCATACACTTTTCCACTTTCCAGTTCTGCTCCATAAAAAGACATCAAACTATCAGTAGAACCAACTATTCTATAGGATTTATAACTGTCGCCCAATGAAAGAGGCACAGCAGCCTTAATCAACGGATGTTTAGGATTCAAAAATGCTTTTGCCTCTCCTATTTTAATATTTCCAGTGGGATTATCGATATGATACATGCTAGAAAGGATCATCTGAAGCGGAGATCCTTTGGCACCAATAACCAAATCAATTTCAGCTAGATTGCTATCAAACTTCGTTTTCAACTGAGAGTTGAATAGAAATAAAAAATTGATCAACCCAATCCCCAATCCGAATAAGATAATACTCAGTATGAGATTCAATGGATTGTGAATAATATTCTTGTACGCCAGTTTTAATATATTCATTTTAAACCAGTGTTATTTGATTAGAAATAATGTCTTTCAATCTAGTATCATGTGTCACTATAACCAATGCAGCCTCAGCAGCCTCAGCTTGTTCTTCTAATAATTTGATGACGTCATTACAGTTCTGATCGTCCAAGGCAGAAGTTGGTTCATCCGCAAGAATCAAAGTAGGATTATTTACTAATGCTCTGGCAATAGCAACTCTTTGCTTCTCACCTTCACTCAAAATATTAATCGACTTATGGGCTTTGTCCAAAATATTCAGTCTTTCCAAAAGTCCTTTGCACTTTTGATCATCTTCTTTACCGCCAAAAAACTGAGCGATCTTCAAATTTTCAAGTACTGATAATGATGCTACAAAATGATGCTTCTGAAAAACAATTCCAATATTATCTCCTCTAAATTTATCTAAAGAAGACTGGTTCATTTCTACCATTTCTTTTTGATTCAATTCTATCGAACCGCTCTGAGCATTCAATAGACCACCCAGTAAATGTAATAAGGTACTCTTCCCTACTCCAGATGATCCTAAAATCAAAAGTTTGTCTTTTTTCTCACAAGATATATCTGGAAATTTGAATGATTGTCCATCACTATATTGATATTGCAACGATTTTGTGTTCAGCACGTCTTTATATTGATTAAATTAAGAAGTAACGTAATAATCTATTCCTATAGTCTACTCCTAAAATAGAATGCTAAAGTAGTGACTTTTGTTAGATTATTTCAAGCAATAATTAACTGCTTCTTGATTTGTTACTGCTAATATATTCAGATAGGACAAAAACTTTATTTATACCAAAAATAAAATCATACATGCGCTACTTACTTTCTCTAATCTTTGGACTATTTTTTATTTCAATTAATGCTCAAGAAAATCCAAGTTGGTTGAGACACCAGTCCATTTCTCCTGATGGATCTACTATTGTATTTACTTATAAAGGAGATCTCTATACTGTCCCTTCGGTGGGTGGTGATGCTACACAATTGACTTTTCATGATGCCCATGATTACAAAGCAATTTGGTCTAAAGATGGAAAGACAATCGCATTTGCTTCTGACCGGTATGGCAATTTTGATATTTTCTCGATGCCAAAAGATGGTGGTCAAGCAACTCGTTTGACATTTCACTCTGCTAATGAAATTCCTTTTTCATTCTCTTTCGATGATAAACATGTAATATTTGGTGCGGCCAGACAAGATCTCGCTCAACATAGACAATACCCTACGGGCGTCCAACCTGAAGTATATTCTGTCCCAGCATCTGCAGGAAGAGTTAACCAACTTTTTACCATTCCAGGTGAAGATGTGCAGGTAAATGCACAAGGCACACAAATAATGTATCATGATCGAAAAGGATATGAAAGCGAGTGGAGAAAACACCACACATCTTCAATAACACGAGACTTGTGGGTATATGATGTGGCAACCAAAAAACATGAAATGGTAACAACTCATAATGCCGAAGATAGACAACCAATATACAGTCAAGATGGCAATGAGGTATACTTCTTAAGTGAACGGTCAGGGACTTTTAATGTACACAAAATGTCATTGCTTAATCATGATGAGCCTACACAAATCACATCTTTCACGCTGCACCCTGTGAGATTCCTAAGTCAAGGTGGTGGTACATTATGCTTTGGATTTGATGGAGAGATTTATACAATGAAAGATGGAGACGAGCCTAGTAAACTTTCTATAAATATTCGTACCCAAGACAAAAACAACTCTGATAAATATATTTCTGTAGGAAGTGGAATAAATGAAATGGCTATTTCTCCAAATGGAAAAGAAATTGCTTTTATAGCGAGAGGTGAGGTATTCGTGACATCAGTGGATAAGTCATTTACTAAACGAGTAACCACTACTCCTGAAAGAGAAAGATTTGTGACTTTTTCACATGATGGAGATGCTGTAATTTATTCTAGTGAAAGAGCTGGAAGATGGAGTATCTATCAAAGTAAAAAAGTACGAAAAGAAGAGCCTTTCTTTTTTGCATCTACTCTACTGAAAGAAGAAGCTATAATAGAAAACATACTGGATAACTATCTGCCGGAAATGTCTCCTGATGGGAATAAAATAGCATTTATAGAAGGTAGAAGAACTCTAAAAGTAATGGACTTAAAAACCAAACAGACGGTCACATTACTCACCCCTGATGATCTCTTTCATATGAGGGATGGTGATCAGGACTTCTCATGGTCTCCAGATAGCAAGTGGCTATTAGTAGATTGGGGCAAATCATTGAACAATAGTGACATCTTATTGATGGCTGCTGACGGATCAAAAAAGGTGAACCTCAACGAAAGTGGTTATTATGACTTCGGTCCAAAATGGGTAAACAAAGGCAAGCAGATGTTGTGGTTTAGCAATAGACACGGGCTTAAAAGTTATGCTACAAGTGGTCGTAGTCAATCGGATGCCTATACCATGTTTTTTGATCAAGAAGCTTGGGATAAATTTAATCTTAATGAAGAAGATTTTAAATTACTAAAAGAAATCGAAGAAGCTCAAAAAGAGGAAAAAGAAAAGAAAGACAAGGATAAAAAAGAAGACAAAAAGAAGGACAAGAAAAAAGATAAAGACAAAAAAGACGAGAAGGATGAAGATAAGATTGAGCCTTTAAAATTTGATTGGGATGAGATGAAAGATAGAAAATCAAAGTTGACTATTCATTCATCAAGTTTGGGAGATGCTGTGCTTTCTAAAGATGGTGAGACACTATACTATCTCGCTCGATTTGAAGATAAAATGAATCTTTGGAGTACCAACCTTCGGACTAAGGAGACTAAAATGGCTTTGAAATTGGGTGCTAAATTTGGAGCATTAGAATGGGACAAAAAGATGGAAAATCTTTATCTATTGAGCAGTGGTTCTATCTCTAAGATAGAACCCAAAGGTTGGAAGAAAAAACCTGTGAAGATTAAAAGTGAAGTACCATTTGATCGCAATGCTGAAAGACAAGCAATGTTTGACCATGTATGGATAAGAACAAAAAATATATTCTATCATTCCAATTTCCACGGAATAGATTGGGACCAAATGAAAACTGAATATGGCAAGTTCGTTCCTCATATTGGAAATTCATACGAATTCACAGAAATGCTATCTGAAATGCTTGGAGAACTAAATGTCTCTCATGCAGGAGCACGATATAGAGGTAAGATGGAAAATGGGGATGCAACGGCCTCACTAGGTATTTTTATGAATTATGGTCATGCAGGCAATGGTATACTTATCGATGAAATCATAGAAGGAGGTCCACTAGATAAAGCAAACTTCAAAATCAAAAAAGGAATGATCATCGAAAAAATTGACGGTGTGGTAGTAACTCCAGATAATGATGTAGCCAAATATCTAAATCGAAAAGCTGGTCAATTCACACTTTTAGAAATTCGCGATCCTAAAACTAAGAAAGTAGAAATGATTACAATGAAGCCCATTTCTCTTGGTGATGAAAATAGACTCCTATATAAACGATGGGTCAAAACGAATCGATTAGAAGTTGAGAAAGCTAGTGAGGGTAAGATTGGGTACGTTCACATTCCTGGAATGGGTGATGGCCCATATAGAACTATCTACGAAGAAATGATGGGTAAATATTTCGAAACGGAAGGTGTAATTGTAGATACTAGATTTAATGGCGGAGGTGATTTGGTGGCTGATTTAGCTATGTTTTTCACAGGTGAACCATTCATCACTTATGAGACTGAGCAGCGAGTAGTCGGTGGAGAACCTACTTCAAGATGGACAAAACCGACATTAGCTTTATTCAATGAAAGTATGTACTCTGATGGACATTGTTTTGCTTGTGCATACACCGACTTGAAGATTGGAAAGACTGTCGGAATGCCTGTCCCTGGAACTTGCAGCTTTGCAGGATGGGAAAGCCTACCTGATGGTTCGAGATGGGGAGTAGTTCCTGTCAGTGCCAAAGACAAACAAGGAAACTGGATGGAGAATAATCAGACAGAACCGATGTTTAAGGTGAAGAATATGCCTGGGATGATTGATAATGGTAGGGATGAGCAGTTGGAGAAAGCGATTGAGGAAATGAAAATTACGATTCAGGGGAGATAGAATAATTAAAAATTGATAATTGATAATTGAAAGTTGAAATGCGAATGAAGAGAGTAAGTAGAAGATAAAGTGGAGATATTTGATGCTTTGCATCTTTTGGAGATATGGTAGAGATATTTTTCATGATTAAATGTTGACAGTCTTTACTTTGAGGACATTGTGTAAGACTTTGAGCTCTACTTTGCGGTTAAAAAAATGTGAAATTTTGGGAGAGAGATTGGAGAGATTGGAGAGATTGGAGAGATTGGAATCTTAAAGCGATTGTGCGATTCAAGCAATTTTGCGATTAAGCGAAAAGAAAAAAGTGGAGATATTTGATGCTTTGCATCTTTTTGAGATATGGTAGAGATATTTTTCATGATTAAATGTTGACAGTCTTTACTTTGAGGGCTTTGTGTAAGACTTTGAGCTCTTGCGGTTAAAAAAATGTGAAATTTTGGGAGAGAGATTGGAGAGATTGGAGAGATTGGAGAGATTGGAGAGATTGAAGAGATTGGGGAGATTGGAATCTTAAAGCGATTGTGCGATTCAAGCAATTTTGCGATTAAGCGAAAAGAAAAAAGTGGAGATATTTGATGCTTTGCATCTTTTTGAGATATGGTGGAGATATTTTCATAATTTAATGTTGACAGGTTTTACTTTGAGAACTTTGCGTAAAACTTTGAGCTCTTTGCGGTTAAAAAAAACGTGAGTTTTCAGGGGGAGAGATTGGGGTGTTTGGAAACTTAAAGCGATTGAGCGATTCAAGCAATTCTGCGATTAAGCGAAAAGAAAAAAGTGGAGATATTTGATGCTTTGCATCTTTTTGAGATATAATGGAGGATACTTAGAATGGGGAGATGGTGGTTTGAGGTTTTGTATTAAACCTGAGGTTAGATTTACTAAACCTTAAAAGTATAGTAAACCTTGGCTTTTGAGGCTAACCCATTTTTTATTATTAAAAATGTCTTTATTTTTCATGTGTTAAATTCAAAAACAGTGAACCAGTTAAGAGCTTTAAGACGTCATCATAAAATTAGACTTAATAAAAAAAGAATTAATTATTATACACGTGGCTTTTATGAAAAAAATAGGGTTGATGTAGAGCACCAGACTCTCAAGTTTGTTGATACACCTAAGCCTTGTTCATGTTGGATGTGTGGAAATCCAAGAAAACATTGGAAAGAAGAGACTCGTCAAGAATTAATTTCAAAAACAATATTTTACGAGCAAGCTCGATCATTTCAATAATTTCTAATTGTACCTTTATCTACTAAGATAAATAATGTTACGTTTTCTTATTATATAATATATCTAAATTATCGGATCAGATAGAAGCATCGATTTCTCCATGACAACCAAAACGATGAATTAAAATATGTATAGATTTAAGGAGAAGTTGTAATTGAATATTTTTAATATAAATAAATGGAGCAAATCAATCAAATATCTCTTATTTCAATGTCTGTAATCTACGTCATCGCTGGTATTTTTCATTTTATAAAACCAAAATTCTTTTTAAAAATTATGCCTAAGTGGGTATTATACCCTACTTATGTAAATTTAATAGTTGGAGCGATTGAAGTGATTTTAGGACTTACATTGCTATTTAATTATACTAGGCATTTCGCAGCAATAGGAATTATCATATTACTAATTGCTGTATTCCCAGCAAATATTTATCATTTTCAAAAATCCCTAAAGAAGAAAAGGCTTGTCATCCCAACATTAATCCGCCTTCCAATTCAAGGATTATTGATTTTTTGGGCATATACTTTTGTATAAATATCTGATGCAAAATAGACACAATCGTAGTTTTCCTTAGATTGCTGATAGGTTTTTTTTTGTCATATTCATTTTGATAAGTGACAAAAGCCGTTAAAAGTTCTCACTTCGTTTCAATTATTGCTTATTTAACCCATATTGAGCACTAACCAGATCGAAGAGCCCGTATTGATTGAGCATTTAAATTTTTGATTTTCGGTTTGTGTACTACAGATTTTAATTTTGTGAATGGTCGCTGTTTTATATTTAGCGC
>Ga0256847_1000003_pt1 | contig 153761 bp, 97 predicted proteins | sample TeddybearmetaG_FD_189099 | JGI IMG/M metagenome (GOLD analysis project Ga0256847, IMG submission 189099) | Hydrothermal vent microbial communities from East Pacific Rise, Pacific Ocean - Teddybear | ecosystem: Environmental > Aquatic > Marine > Hydrothermal vents | place: Pacific Ocean: East... | reverse complement strand
CGTCTTTCGTCAGTCAGGTAGCTACGGCTATCTTCCTTTCTCAATCCTTGTCTAAAGAAAAAATAGACTCATTTTAACTATCAATAACTTATGACTTGAGCCACTAGTGGCTTAAAATATTTTCAAAAACTTAGGAATATTAATGTACTTACATATTATAAAATAGTTTAATTTTGTCGCGGGAAATTCCTACTTCTACTTAAAATATACTTGATGAATACCATGTCTCAGCATATGCTCTCTAAAAAAGTTGCTTCTATGTCAGAATCTGCAACAATCAGAATGTCCCAAAAAGCAAGAAATTTAAGAGAACTTGGACATGATGTAATCAGTCTTAGCCTTGGAGAACCTGATTTTGGTACTCCTCAACATATTAAAGATGCAGCAGTTCAAGCATTGGCAGACGGCTACACAAAATATACCCCAGTACCGGGCTTGAAGGAGTTTGTTGAAGCAATACAATTGAAGTTTGCTAGAGATAATGATTTACATTTCGAAAAGAATCAAATTGTGGTCTCGAATGGGGGCAAACAATCAATAGCGAATATTTGTCTATCAATCCTTGATCCTGGAGATGAGGTAATCATATTCACACCTTATTGGGTCAGTTATTTTGACATAGTCAAGTTTGCAGGCGGGACACCTATAGCATTAGCGGCAAGCATTGACAAAGATTTTAAAGTGACGCCAGATCAGTTGGACGCAGCGATCAATCATAAAACAAAAGCCATTTTATTTTCATCTCCTTGCAATCCTACAGGCTCTGTATATACAAGATATGAATTAGAAGGCCTAGCTGAGGTAATTTCAAATTATGAGAATCTGTTGGTGATATCTGACGAAATATATGAATACATCAATTTCACAAGTCAACATGCAAGTATTGGTGCAATTGACAGTATGAGAGATAGAACAGCCACAATTAATGGAATGTCGAAAGGCTTCTCAATGACGGGTTGGAGATTAGGATACATGGGTGCTCCTGCTTGGCTAGCTTCAGCATGTGCAAAAGTTCAAGGTCAATTCACGAGTGGAGCAGCTTCATTTTCACAAAAGGCAGCTTCTATCGCTTTGACTTCTGATCTCGGTCCTTCATATGATATGAGAGATGAGTTTATAAAGAGGAGAGATTTAATGATAGAAGGATTTCAAAATATTGAAGGTTTTAATGTAAATCATCCTACTGGAGCGTTTTACATCTTTCCAGACATCAGCTCATTTTTTGGAAAAAGTAATGCATCGATGATTATCGATGATTCTAATGATTTTGCTGAATTATTACTTGAGAGTGCCCATGTTGCTGTAGTTGCGGGAAGTGCTTTTGGAGATAATAATTGTGTTAGAATATCTTATGCTGCTTCTGTAGAAACGTTAAAAGAGGCAATAAGAAGAATAGCTGAATGTCTAAAAGAATTTAAATAGTCTTTTGATCTTCTCTCTCTAAAGCCAAAATGGCAAAAAGACAAAGATCGCTGAACAAGTCGTAATTATTAAATCAAACCATTTCAATTTCTGGCCAATGACTGTAGGCATAATCACTGTGGTGATCCTTACCAACAATTGAATTAAGAACCAGAAAAAGACAAAAATTGATTGATTGTTAATTGGAGAGTTAAAATCAAGCTGGGCGAAAGACATAAAGTCTCTTGTAAGTCCGCAACTCTTACATTCTTTGCCAGTGAGTACCAATACTTGACATGTGATAAAATTGGTGCTATTGTCTGCTAAAAAAGAAATTAAAAAGAGCCCAAATAAAAGAGCAACAAAAAGTAAATTCATTAAATAATACTCTTTGTTGCTCATCAAACACAATTTAAGGAATGATTCAATAATAAAGTAACATTTTCTACTTATTAATGTATCATTCCTAAGTAGAAACAATATTAATTGCCTTTCTCTTCTTCTACGGATTCTTCTTTGTCATCTGCCTCACTTTCTGATTCTCCTTCGCCATCTGCTTCATTAAAATCTGAAGGGTCAAAATCGTTAAATTCCATTTCACAATCTAATCTTCTTGATTCTTCTTGGATATGCCCAATTTTAATACCCAGCTTTGTTATTTGCTTAATGCTTGAAAATGAAGGTTTGTTATCTTCCATTTCTTTAGTCAGTGTCTCCATTTCCGTTTTCACAATATTATAATCCTTAGAAACTTCTTCACAACTTGTGTATTCCTTCATATTAGTCTTCATATCAGATGCGAAACTACCTATAGCAAACATTTGATAACCAGAGATAGCACATGCAAGTCCAGAAACAACAATCACTGCTATTGCCATCCCTTTAGGATAGCCATTGTCTTTAGCTTTCAATAGTGCAATTACACCTAAGATCAAGCCTATGACACCAGGAATAAATGCAAACATTCCTACACATGGAAAAATTGAAAAAAGTAACGCAATTATTCCGAATACAAGGCCTATAATTGCGAGAGTATTGTTGGGTTGGTTAGAATTCATGTATTAGTTAAGTTTTGTTATTCTAAATTTAAAAAAAATAGGTCTAAACCCTCTTAAGATTTAGACCCACTAGATATTTTTTTCTATTTAATCTCTATAAGGAATGATTCAATAATAAAGTAACATTTTCTACTTGTTATTTTATTATTCTACAGCGTATAAAAGCGAACTTTATTAATGTATCATTCCTAATCAACTATTTTTTAATCAATTTAGAAGAATAAACGTTGTTTTCGCTTGACGCCTTTATGATATATAAACCATCTTTTATATCATTTATCTGGATTGTTGCCTCATTAGAATTTATTTGATTCACAGATTTTATTAATCTTCCATCTATAGAATAAATATTCAATGAATTGAATATAGATCCATCCTCGCAAGCAATATTTACAATATCATGAGAAGGATTAGGAGAGATTATTAAATTTTGTGACGTTGCTTGATTTTTACCTTCGCCACTTTTAACTGTTATATCAAGTGAATTATTCGGTAAAGCATACTTAAATCCTCGACTATCTTCTATGATGATATCTGTTACCTCTATTGTAGTTACAATATCTCCATTGGTGTTAGATGCAGAACGTTTAGTAACTTTAATTCCTTCAGCAGTTTCTTCCACTATAAATGATAAAGTGGCTATTATTCCCGACCCTGTAGAACCCAGAGCGTTTGTCTTTGTTCCAGCGGTATGAATAACTCCATCCACAGGTTGATACATCAAATCAATATACGGTGCATCTTTAACCAAAAATCCACTTTCTAAATATACAACTTCCACTGTAGCCGAATCTACGAAAGTAGATACCATATTAACAGCAAATGAAACGCCGTGAATATCAATAGCAGGAAAGGCTTCAGTCCCTATATTCACATCTAAAACTAATAAATCACCAGCCTCAACATCAGTATTTTCAGTTGTTAAGAAGAATGGGACACTTTTTACACCTAAAACATCATTAGAAATTATAGAATTTATAGATCCATAATTATCTATAACAACATCCAAATCTTGCTCTGTAATTATACCATCACCATCCGCATCTACATGTTTCAAGTTTTTACCGTTTACTTGTTGTTGAGTCCAATTTTCTGATTTACTTCCTTCATATGTAACACCAAATGGAGATTCATCTCTAGCTGTTCCACCATTTCCAATAAATCTACCTATAGATAATACATCTACTACACTTACTTTACCATCTCCATTTGCATCTCCTGGCCACACACAATCATCCACACAAATACAATCTTCTAATTCATTGGCAATCACTTCAAAAGATATATTTACTTCCGTACATAAATTATTATCACTGGCGCAATATTTAATTGTCATGTCATCAACCCCAACATAATCAGTATCCGGGGTATATACAGCAAACACTTTTTGAATTCCTTCATCACATCCAAGATCTACACTTTCTTCTTCAGTATAAATCTCTACACTTCCATGATCTGGAAAAGAAGCTATTTCATAATACTCTGTACCTAGTGGCACATCATATTCAATAATTCTTGGTTGATTTTGTGGAGTTGACAAATTGTAATCGAAGTAATTAATAGGCTTGAAATTATTAATAACTAATTCGATAGTACCTGATTCTTCCGCAAATCCATCATCTACGGTATAAAAGAAAGTTTTAACACCTACAAAAGAAGGCTCAGGTGTATATGAAAATAATCCAGAACCCAAATGAATGAGTTCTTCTGAATCTGAATAATCAGAAATTACATAATTATCATTCACATCATTTAGCGTCACATCAAAAACAGTATTAGTATTGGATGCGGAGTAAAACAAATCATCTTTTACAATACCCTCATCTGTAAATTTCTCAATTATTGAAATTGACGCATGATATTCATTGTTATTAGAATCCGTAAAATGTACATTATCGCTCCCCTCTAAATTTGTGTTTGCAGTATATTTATAAACAAAAGAATTGACCTGTTCTACACTACCATTATCATACTCTTCATCATTTAAGGCAAAATCTTCATTTGGCAAAATTATATATTGAGAATTTCCAGAAGCAATTACAAACTCTTTAACTGTCGATTCTTCTGGCGCAGCCTCCTCTTGAGATAAGTAAATTGTAGAACTTGAGATTGTATTTAGTTCATCATTTACAGTATAGATTATGTAATCTGGTTCATCATCTACAGGTGTATATGAGATTGTCTGATCCCCATTCACAACAGCTGTACCACGTAAAACATGTGCTAAAGTCACAGTTAGATCTTCAGAACTACTTTCATCATTCGAAAGAGGGTCTATGATAGTTTCATCCTGAGAGGTAAGATGCACAAAATCATCATTGGAGGCAATCATGGACGCCACTACATCAAGAAGAACTACGACAGTTTTTTTTACAGAATTTGCTGGATTGCTAGCGTCAAATACAACATAGGTTTCAAATTTAAAATTGTCATATCCTAAAAATTCTGGATCTGGTGTATATTCAAGTGTATAAAAATTATTACCGTTGTATGTTAAATCTACAATGTTTCCCTCTGCAGGTCCATCATTTTCACCTTGAATGAGTTGCGGTGCAACAGTATGACTAAATATATTGAAAAAGGGTTTTGTAGTCCCTTGCAAAACTTCTATCTCATCTTCCGTTTGAGCAAAACTGGTCGTCGTCAATCCAATCAATCCGAAAAAGAATAAGAAAAATATTATTCTAAAATTCATTCTATCAGGTTTAAGGGCAATACCCCTAGTTTATGGTTATCAACAAAGAAAAGGAATTCAATTCATACAAAAAAATATATTGATGAATTATTTATATTAAATTTTTCAATATGTAAATCTAACATAATCATGGGGCTTAAATCAATTGTTCAAATAATGATAATAATTAATATATAATATATTGACTGTGTAAGTTTTAAATAACATTACTTAGATCTCAATCTAAATAAAATTTGAATGAATAATTAGCATATAAATTTATTCTACTTTTCAAGTAAAAATACCCAAAATAAGCTTCAATTTCTATATCATATTACATTTAATATAAATATATTAAATATTCATTACATGCACTATACATATTTAACCAAATATAATACGAGTCCATAATCATCATAATATTCTATCTAATTTTGAATAGCGTCTATCTTTTATAAGCATCATTTCCAATAATATTACACATATCAAATAGCTTATTTATCTTCGCGGATATATACATAATAAATGAATAGACTACTCGTAATTTTGACCCTTTCATTATTGATATCCTCATGCACGAAAAAGACACAAAAAATGGGCGAATCAAATCATAAGCACACCAATGCTCTAATTAATGAAAGCTCACCATATCTCCTCCAACATGCACACAATCCTGTAAATTGGAATCCATGGAATGAAGAAACGCTTGAGAGGGCAAAAAAAGAAGATAAATTGCTGATTATCAGTATAGGATATGCAGCATGTCATTGGTGTCATGTGATGGAACACGAATCATTCGAAGACAGTACTGTTGCAAAGATCATGAATGACAATTTTATTTGCATCAAGGTAGATCGAGAAGAACGCCCTGATGTAGATGATGTATATATGACAGCATGTCAACTTGCCAGTGGACGTGGATGCGGTTGGCCATTAAATGCTTTTGCACTTCCAGATGGAAGACCTGTTTGGGCAGGCACATACTTTCCTAAGGATCAATGGATTAAAATCCTAGAACAGTTTAAAAAATTGAAAGAAGAACAGCTTCCAAAACTACAAGAGTCCGCTGATCAAATTACTCAAGGAATTCAAAATTTTGAGTCCATAGAGATTCAGACAGAAGAGCAAACTTATACGTTAGCATCGTTAAATAGTATAAAAGAAGAATTCATAAAACCTGTTGATTTTGAGAACGGTGGAAGAAAAGGATCGCCTAAGTTTCCTAAACCAAATGAATACGAATTTTTCCTTCAGCACTACTATATGACTGGGGATAAAAAATCTCTTGATGCTGTCACAATCACACTTGATAAAATGGCAAATGGAGGGATCTACGATCAACTTGGAGGTGGTTTCGCAAGATATTCTACAGATGCTTATTGGTTGGCTCCTCATTTTGAAAAAATGCTATACGACAATGGTCAGTTGGTAAGCCTATATAGCCATGCGTACCAAGTCACTAAAGATCCATTGTATAAAAAAGTGGTGGAAGAAACTACTTCTTTTATTGAGCGAGAACTGATGAATAATCAATACGGCTTTTACTCTTCTCTTGATGCAGATAGTGAAGGGGTAGAGGGTAAATTCTATGTGTGGACAGCCAGTGAAATCGATTCTATTATAGGAAATGAAACAGAATCTAAAATATTCAAAAAGTACTTTTCATCAAAAAAGAATGGCAATTGGGAGCATACTAATATCCTGATGGTTGATGATAAATTGACAGCATCAGATTTTGATCTTAGTCAAAAAGAATTAGATGCTATCATTAATAAAAATCGAACAAAACTGATGACCGCAAGAGACAGCCGCATAAGACCAGGGCTGGATGATAAAGTACTTACTAGTTGGAATGGCCTCATGCTCAAAGGATATGTCGATGCGTATAAAGCATTTGGTGACGAACACTATTTAGATATTGCTCTAAAAAATGCAAATTTTATATTGAACAATAGTGTCCAAAAAGAAGGGAATCTAAATAGAAATTATAAAGATGGCAAATCGAGTATTAATGGTTTTTTGGATGATTATGCCACAGTAATAGATGCTTTCACAGCGCTCTATGAAATCACTTTTGACTTGAAATGGTTGAACAAGGCTAAGGAGCTTACGAATTACACACTATCTCATTTCCATAATCCTGAAAACAGTATGTTTTATTATACCTCTGATTTGGACCCAGAACTTATTGCTAGAAAAATGGAATTATCTGATAATGTCATTCCTGCATCAAATTCCATGATGGCAAGAAACTTATATAAAATAGGGACGTTAAATTACGATCAGAAGATGGTGGATCTATCTAAAAAAATGATTGGCAACATTAGCAATAAAATTATAGGTGCTGAATATCCTAGTTATTATAGTAATTGGTGTCAACTTTTAGCCACTATGGTCAAGCCTCCATATGAAGTTGCAGTTTTAGGGGAAGATGCTATTGCAAAAGCGAGAGCATTGCAGAAAACATATTTACCAAATTCATTTTTCTTGGGTGGTAATTCAGAAGAAGGTTTAGAGTTGCTCACAGATAAATTGCAGGAGGATAGGACTATGATTTATGTCTGTCAAAATAAGGTTTGTAAAATGCCAGTTGAGAATGTTATTAAGGCTTTAGCCTTAATAAATTGATTTGTTTTAATCTAAAAGATGCAATTTAAAATTTCTATTTTTAATAAAAATTCAAGACCAAAACATGATAAGTTTCTCCACTTTGGTTGAGCTTTTTGGACGTTAAGCATGTTCCATCCCTCCACTTCCGTATCTATGACAAGTTTTGTAGAATTCACCACCTCAATATTTTATATAAATGTATTTATAATATATGAATGAACATTTATGTTTTAATTCATAATTAGTTTTCAATTGAACTTCGCCTCGCCGGCTAGGCGTTCTATTTTTTTCTTGATAAAAAAACAGAACCAAAAAAAATCAAGTCGCTAAAATGGCTATGCTGCGAATGCAGCTCCCGCCTCCCACAGTTTAGCGACAGGCATACGCGCCTTTTATGACAAGGCTCGGGCATTTATATAGTATCAGTATTTATCTGTCATTAATTTAAATTTACAGCTGTATAGCACTTTTTGGAGTTCAGGATGATAAGGAAATTGGAGAGCATTTGATTTAAACGCCTACTTACTTACATTTAAAATGTGGACTTAAAGCTGTCTAGGAAATAATTCATCTCATCATTTAGAGAGTTTTCCCGCAAGGTGAATACCTGAATACTTATGTATGCATCTTTTCTAATAAATGATTTACCCTTAATAATTAAATGATCGCCATTGTGCTTAATTCTAAATAGCTTGCCGATTCCATTTTTATTTTCATCTATATCTGATGTGTAGACTAATTTACCCTTGACTTTAACTACCGTGGAGTTGATCGAACTCAATAAATATTCATCAATCAAATCAATGCTATCTTGGGGAAAGGTACCTAGAGGATATTCTACAATATTAATTAGGTACAAGTAATTGAGATCATCTTCCTTACCTTCAAGAGAATATGTTTGGGTCGTAAGTTTTCCAATTGCAGTCGTGATTTCTTTAGTTTCAAATTCCATCTCTGCAGGAACGTCTACAGAAAAAGACAAAACAGCATCTGCTTTGAAAGTCATCCAATCATATTGACCGTAACCTACACTTTGAAATAATAAGATCGAAAGTGAAATAAAGGCAAAGCGTAATATATGTTTCATTAAAAATAAAATTATCATTTTAAACCATTGCAAATTCAATAAGTGTATATAACTTTATCGAACACAATAATAACCAAATCCATATCTAAAACATGCCCAATAGATTAGCATTTATGATTTCTTTAATCTTTGTATTGGGATGCTCCAATGACGGGCCAAAACCGTTATTTGAAGGAAAAGAACAAAAGGAATACGAAAAAATCCTTGCAGACTATGAATCTCCGAAGTACAAATGGGGCTATTTGACTGAAGATGGCAAACTAGCGGTAGAAGATAAATATGATGACCTTAGAGAATTCAATGAGGGGTTGGCGGCCATGAGTACAGGCGGTCTTTGGGGCTTCATAGATAAATTTGGGAGAGTAATGATACCAGCAAGATACAGAACGGTAAAAACTTATACTGAAGAAATAGCAGTAACGCAAGACTTGAATGGATTCTTCCACTTGATCAAGGCAACCGGTGAGCACATTGGCGATAGCTTAAAGTATGATGATGTCAGCAAATTTCAAGAAGGGAAGAGCGTAGTAAACAGAGATTATTTATTCGGATTTATTGACAAGGAAGGAAAAATAGCAATTGAACCAACATATGAATCTGCAAGAGCTTTTTCGAATGGGATCGCAATGGTTCAAAAAAATGAAAAGTATGGATTTATTAATCACAATAATAAAGAAATACTACCTCTCAAGTACGACAAAATCTGGTATCCTGTTGATGACATGGTTCGATTCAAAAAAGACGGAAAATATGGGTATATTAATTTGATATCAAAACGCGAAGTTTACAATGGATTTGCTTCTGCTACAGATTTTCAACAAGGCAGAGCGGTGATAAATGATGGCAATAATTTCCTTCTACTTGACAAAAAAGGCAAAAAAACACCATTGCCATATAGCTATGTAGACATAGGAGGAGAAGGTAAATGGATCTATGCTGCAGATACTCGATTTGGGTTTCTCAACAATGACGGCTCAGTCTTGTGTCTTCCTCAATACGATTTATTGATGAGATATAGGGATGGCAGAGCTGGGTTTGCTATCAATGATGTTTGGGGATATTTGGATGAAGCAGGCTCTATTATTATTCCTGCTCAGTATCCTCTTGTCTGGGATTTTATAAATGGGTATGCAAGGATAATAGGGAGGTATGGGTTTGGATTTATTGATAAAAATGGGACGGAGGTTTTGGCGCCAAGGTATATGGAGGTGAGGGATTTTTCTGAGGGATTGGCAAGGATTCAGGTTTATAGGTGAAGAGATACAAAGATGATAAAGTGGAGGTATTTGATGCTTTCGCATTTGTTGGAGATATTGTAGAGATATTTGATGCTTCGCATCTTTTGGAGAAAATGTAGAGATATTTGATGCTTCGCTTCTGTTGGAGATAATGTAGAGGTATTTGATGCTTCGCTTCTGTTGGAGATAAAGTAGAGGTTTTTGATGCTTTAGCATCTGTTGGAGATAATGTAGAGATATTTGATGCTTCGCTTCTGTTGGAGATAATGTGGAGATATTTGATGCTTCGCTTCTGTTGGAGATAATGTAGAGGTTTTTGATGCTTTAGCATCTGTTAGAGATAATGTAGAGATATTTGATGCTTTCGCATCTTTCGGAGATAAAGTAGAGATATTTGATGCTTCGCTTCTGTTGGAGATAATGTAGAGGTATTTGATGCTTCGCTTCTGTTGGAGATAATGTAGAGGTATTTGATGCTTCGCATCTTTTGGAGATAATGTAGAGATATTTGATGCTTCGCTTCTGTTGGAGATAATGTAGAGGTATTTGATGCTTCGCATCTTTTGGAGATAATGTAGAGATATTTGATGCTTCGCATCTTTTGGAGATATCGGCGAGGTAATTAGATGTTGACAGAATGTGCTTTGTGGACTTTGTGTAAAGGCTTTGAGCCTTTTGATGTTAAAAAAAGCCATCCATATGAAATGAAAGGCTTTGAATTCATTATTTATATTATTCTCTTCCTACAAGTGAATGACTTCACCATAAGCAGCTGCTGTAGCTTCCATCACCGCTTCACTCATTGTTGGGTGAGGATGGATTGCCTTTAAGATTTCATGTCCTGTAGTTTCTAATTTCTTAGCGACTATCATCTCAGCAATCATTTCTGTTACATTAGATCCTACCATATGAGCACCTAGCAACTCTCCATATTTTGCATCATAGATTACTTTTACAAAACCTTCTTTTGCTCCTGAAGCACTGGCTTTTCCAGAAGCAGAGAAAGGGAATTTACCTACTTTTAATTCATAACCAGCTTCTTTTGCAGCAGCTTCAGTAAGGCCTACACTTGCTACTTCAGGTTCGCAATACGTACAAGAGGGGATATTATCATAATCGATGGTTTCTGGGTGATGCCCAGCAATTTTTTCGACACATGTGATTCCTTCTGCACTGGCTACATGGGCTAGCGCTTGTGTTGGGATAACATCTCCTATCGCGTAGATTCCTTTGACATTCGTTTGGTAATAATCATCAACGAGAATCAAACCTTTATCCGTCTTAATTCCTAAGGCCTCTAATCCTATTTCTTCTGTATTTGGAGTCACTCCGGCAGCTGACAATACTACATCACAATTGATAACTACATCCGAATCATCTTTTCTATTCTTAATGGTAACCTTGCATTGCTTGCCTTTTGTATCTACAGTTTGTACTGCATGATTATCTAAAACAATTACTCCTGCTTTTTTGAAAACTTTGGTTACTTCTCTTACCACATCTTTATCTTCTCTAGGCAACAATCCTCCTTTCATAAACTCAACTACCGTCACTTCTGTACCAATAGAATTGTAAAAGTGAGCAAACTCAACCCCAATAGCCCCTGCACCGACCACAACCATTTTTTTAGGTTGCTTATCGAGAGACATCGCTTGACGATATCCGATTATTTTCTTTCCATCAATTGGAAGATTTGGAAGCTCTTTGGCTCTTCCTCCTGTAGCTACGATGATATTCTCAGCCGTATATTCTTTTTTCTTTCCGTCTTTGTCGGTTACTACTACTTTCTTCCCTCTTGCTAATTTCCCTGTCCCTTCTATTACAGTAATCTTATTCTTCTTCATTAAGAATGTAACACCCTTACTCATTCCATCTGCTACTCCCCTACTTCTAGAAATCATAGCATTAAAATCAGCTTTTGGCTTTGCTACTTTGATTCCATAGTCTTCAGCATGATTTACATAATTAAAAACTTGAGCAGATTTCAGCAATGCTTTCGTAGGAATACATCCCCAATTTAAGCAGATTCCGCCCAAACTCTCTCTTTCAACTACTGCTACTTTCAGCCCTAATTGAGAAGCTCTAATTGCAGCTACATATCCACCAGGTCCTGTTCCTATTATTATTAAATCAAAGTTCATATAGATACCATTTTTATAGATTCTTGAAAAGTGGTGCAAAGATAAAAAGATTGATGATTCTTTTAAGTCTATTGCCTACCGAAAAAACAATAAAATCTAAAGTTTGTTTTGGTATCCGATGTCTTAAATGTCTATTTCATTCTTCTTAGCGATTCCTTCAGGAATAATATGATCCGTCAATAAGGGTGCATTTCAAAATGACGTTTTATTAATTCTATTTTAAATTGTCCTAATTGACTTTTTTCAGAATCGCTAAATCGCAGAACCGCTAAATCGCTAAATCGCCTTATGATGTTGACTTCTTAAATTTCCTTCAATAAATTTCCTTTTGAATATCAAATAGTAAAATGCGTCAATTTGAAATGCACCCGTCATTAACTATGTCCAAGTTTTTAAAAAACAAATTTAGGTACCTATCAACTATATAATCAAATTATCTTATGCTATCACAGCTTTACAGGCTAACCATAGCAATCAACTAAATTTCAATTCCATAACTAACTTTTAGTTGATTGACGAAATATTAGTTTATATTTGAAAACAAACCTTTAGAATCATGGATAGATTGACTCACAAAGAAGAAGAGATAATGCAGATTTTATGGAATCTAAAAAAAGGATTCATAAAGGAAATAATCGTGGAGATGAGAGAACCTCAACCTCCATACAATACAGTCTCATCGATTGTGAGAAAACTTGAGACAATGGGACTCGTGGACTATGAAGCATTTGGCAAAACACACCAATACTATCCTGTTCTAAAAAAGGAAAACTATAGAAACCAGTCTTTTCAGGTATTTATGAGAAATTATTTTGGTGGCTCACCTTCTCAATTACTATCGTACTTCGTCAAAGAAGAAAAACTTTCCACTTCAGAGATTGACCAATTACTTAACGACCTAAAAAAGCAATCATGATTAATCATCTTTCCATACCCCAATATTTACTAGAATCATCTTTTTGTCTAGTCGTTTTTTATCTCTTCTATTTATTATTCCTAAAAAAAGAGACCTATTTCCAATTCAATAGATTTTATCTGATTGGATCCGCTCTTTTAGCACTTTTTATTCCTGTGATAAATGTAGATTTTAATAGTGCAAGCCATATATCTGGTGTAGAACAGATTTACCCTTTTATTAGTCAAGTCAATAATATTCAACTTGGAATTCATCAAACCATTGCACAAGAATCCAATGTATTGAATATATCTGTAGCGGATGTCATCTATTGGGTGTACATGGCTGGATTATTCATTATGGCATTGAAATTATTTAATGGCTTATTCAAGTTATTTGGTATAATCGATAGGTCACCGAAGCTAAAAAACCAAGATCATACTTTGTTAATAGCTGAAGAAGTCCCAGCAGCTTCATTTTTCTCATATATCTTTTGGAAGGACAAGCATGATAAATCCGATCCTATCCAAAAGACAATTATGAATCATGAGATGGTGCATGTGAGACAATGGCATAGCCTTGATGTAGTGATAATGGAGGTCATGGTCATCATCAAATGGTTCAATCCACTTATCTATCTATTTAGAAATAGCTTAAAGCAAACGCATGAATTCATAGCGGATAAATATGTTACAGATCAAATGGGTGATAAGCTGAGATACGCAAGTATTCTTTTGAATAATTCAGGGACAGCTAATTTGCCTCCAGTCTCAAATCATTTCTATGGAAATATCAAAGAGAGAATTGAAATGTTGAGTACAAAAAAATCTGCCAAATTGCAACAACTTAAATACTTTGCTATCCTTCCATTGACCATAATACTATTTTCATTGTTTTCATTTGACTTGAGCGACCGACTGCCACAACCTATTAAGTCATCTTTTCAAAGTATTGAAAACTCAATGCTTGCCGCTATAGATAATAATGTCGTTTCTCTCATCTTGGATGAAGATGAAGAAAAGAGAGCCTTTCATTTGGGATGGAATGATATCATGAAGATCAAGCTAAACCAAACGAATAAAATTCAGGATTTTTTATTTTATTACACCAAATCTGATTTAAACCAACTCTTATCTTCAAGTCCTTCCATTTCTCAAAATGGAAAGAATTTGGATATTTATATTGATACATTGGAAGTGATTACTAGTTCTGGTAAAAAAGAAGTGTCGTTGGAGTCATTAAAAGATAAAGATTTTAGAGATTTCTTTATTGACTCTCTGGACAAGTACGATCAGATAATGTTGAGTCTTAAAACTTATAGTGATACAGATTCTCTTTTTATTAAACTTCATCTAAGCCTTGATCAGTCAACTTGGCAAAAAGTTGTTTATGAGAAGACCTTAACCGGCAAAATTTTAAGTTGGGGTCAACGTAAGATTGAATTCAATAACAAATTAACTGGTGCTGGAAGAAGGATTAATTTAGATGAATCTGTGACCGATGATGAACTTCAAAACATGTTGAATAATAAACTTGAAGTGAGTTTCGATTCTAAAAAATTCTATACGCTTTCAGAAGATGCTAATATCACTTTTAATGTCAGCAGGGCTAGTAATTCAAGGTTGGAAAGTATCGATGTAGAAATGATGGAGAAACATAGAATTCGAAATAATCTAGAAGATGAAGTATTTCTTATTGGTTACTACCATGGTAAGAGATATACAATTTCGGAGGAATCAAAATCCTATTCCTTAAAAGAATTTTATGCGGATAAAGAACCTTTTAAAAAATGGATGAATAGTTGTCAAAATGGTGACATTATAAGCGTTAGGATTGAGGATGGTAATACCCAATATGGGAAATACGAATTCAACTTGAGGTATAGAGATGACAATGAAGCCATATCTGCACCTTTCCCTATAAAATTCCCTCATACAACCGAATCTTATGCAAATTTCCAAGTAGTTCTGAATTCCGAAGGAAAATCATTTGTAAGAATCGATACAAAAGATAGTGACAGTAAAAGAATATTGGATATCTACAAAGGAAGCGATTCTTATGAAATCATTCATATTGATAATTTTAAAACCAAAAACCGAGTAAGATCAACGAACCTACCTAGAGGTATTTTGGAAGTAGAATTAACAGATAATCCTTCAATAAGCAATTTAGACATTCTTACCATCAATGATTATTATACGGAAGATGATCAATTAGTAAGAGTGGATTGGGGCAAGATGGTCTCGATGCCTAATATTGGAAATTATAGCATTAAAGAATTTAAACGTTCATCTAAGCAAAAACTAACTCTTTTCGTTGGTACAAAGTCTCTAAAAATGATGAGGTTTGACTTATTGATCATTCCAGAAAATGGAAAAATAAAGCGATTAAGGACTGATAATGTAAATACTGAAAGCATCAGGGAAATTTTGTCAGAAGTTGAAGAAAATACATCAATCTATATTGACAATATTATTGTGGATGTAGATGGTGACAATAAGTATTATCCTTATAATTTTGTATATACTGTAGAGTAAAAAGGTGTATAATTTGAGGAGAGGTCAGAGACCTTCCTCTCGATCTCAGTATTAATACGAGGCAAAGGTCTCATACCTCTTACCAATTAATTCTGGGACAACTTGAATTAATAATTATAGAGAAACAAATTGTTCTACTCGCAAAATAAAATAGAATTTAGGAACTAAGATTTCTCCTGATCCTCAACCCATTTATGCATAATCCTTTCAAGCGTATTTAATGGAACAGAACCATTGCTCAAGATAGCATCATGGAATGCTGTAATCTCAAATGATTCACCAAGCTCTGACTCGGCATATTTACGAAGCTCTTTAATTTTCAGTTCTCCTAGCTTATATGATATCGCTTGTGCAGGCCAGCCAATATACCGATTGATCTCATTATTTATCTCTAGAATAGATAGCGCTGTATTCTCTTTCATGAAATTGAAAGCTTGCTCACGAGTCCAGCCCAAATAATGCATTCCTGGGTCTACTACTAATCTGCATGCTCTCCACATTTCATAAACCAATCTGCCATAATCTTCATAAGCAGTAGAATAGATTCCAGCTTCTTTCCCCAAATACTCGCAATACAAAGCCCAACCTTCTCCGAATGCCGAGAGATATGTATTTCTTCTAAATTCAGGCAAATCCATCTCCGCAGCCAACATGATTTGAGTATGATGCCCTGGCACTCCTTCGTGCAATGAAAGTGCAGGAAGAGCATATAATGGTCTGCTTTCAAGCTTCGTAGTATTGACCCAATATTCTCCTGCTTTTTTATTTTCATATGAGCCTTCAGAATATCTTCCTGATGTATAATTCGGAGCGATAGCTGCAGGCACAGGTTTCACTGTTAATGGCATCCTTGGTAGCTTTCCGAAGTACTTTGGCAATTCGCCTTCCATTCGTTTCGTGATCCATGCAGCTTTGTTAAGAATCTCTTGAGGCGACTTTGCATAAAACTGTGGAGAAGTTCTTAAGAATACTTGAAAGTCTTCAAAACTGCCTTCAAATTCGACTTCCTTAATGATCTTCTCCATTTCGGATTTTATACGCTTGACTTCAGCCATTCCAATATCAAAAACCTCCTTAGGCGATATACTATCCGTAGCAAAGTATCGTACCCTATGTTCATAATAAGCTTCTCCTCCAGGAATAGACCTCACTCCGATCTCATCTTGAGCTTTCGGTAGATATACATCATTCAAGAATTTTGACAATTTTTGATAAGCAGGTGTGATATCCTTTTTCACTATATCTAATACCTCTCCTTCGATGGTCGTCCCTTTTGCTGATTTCATAAAAAAGGTATTTTCAGGCTCTGAATCTAAAACCTCGTCTACCATTCCCAAGCAAAGCTTTGTGATCAATTTTGGGGATACTACCCCTTTATTCATACCTGACGAAAGATGATTGATCCTTTCATTTATATATGACGGTAAAGCTTTCAATTTATCCAAATATTTCTTCGCTGCTTTCTCATCAGTAATTCTAGTCCCATTAATGCCATAGATTATTCCTGTTAAAAATCCTCCTTCTGCATTTAACGGAAATTCATGAATTTTGAATTTTAAAGCTTCGATTTTATCTCTTACAATTAGAGCTAACATATCTTTATTAATCAATTCTTCTTCTGTCAAACTTGATTCATCCAATTGCTCAACATCTTTAAGAAAAGAGATCAATTTTTCCTTCTTATTATTAAGCGCTTCTTCCTCAAATTTTGGCCAGAGTGAATCTGTATCGAATTCCTTGTCAAGTGCTTCATAATTGGAAATTACGGTTTCCATCTTAAGTTTTTGTTCGGGAGAACAAGACATTAATATAAATAATGATAGCAGTAAAAGAAGGTTAGAATTTTTCATGGATCATAAAGTTGATAAAGGCACTAAAATTAAGAAATAACATCAGTTTCTCGAAAATAAATCAAAGCTGCCTTTTCAGAAAGGTGTTTTTCAGATTCTACAAGATTTACAGCTACTAAAACTGGCAAATCAGGATATAAACTATCTCTCAAAAAGTGCAAATACTTCATTAGCCCAAAGGCATCAAACCAATGCCAAAACATTTTATAAAATGATGAATAATCAGAAGTATTCTTAATGATTCTAACAAGTTCACTTTCGGCATTGATCGACTCTAAATATAAATTGACACTTTGAGGAAATTGGTTTCCAAACTCTTGCAACTTATATATTTCTGGAAGTAAATTGACTAATTCCTGCAAATCCAAAAATGACTGAGGATTATAAGTTTGATATATTTTATTTTCAGCTGCCTGCATTAATCCCACTGCTCGGCCAGTGCCAAATGGTACCCTATCAGAAATCCTTGGAGAAGGAATCACCTTTGTAGTATTCAATTCAGAGTGCTTTCCAAATTTTACTAATTTATGAATAAAGTAAAAATCTTCACCAGCTTTTCGCTGATTCATCCCTCCCACTGCACAGTAAGCAGATACGGTGCAAGCCATACTACTGCCTACTGTATGAAAGGCATATGGAAGCTTGATCATTTTTTGCATTCTGATAAAGTACCTCAAATGCAATTCGTACTGAATTATAGAATCATAAACAGTCTTTGGAAATTCATTCCCTTTTATAGGATGTTCATAATTTATACTCGCTGATGATGCTGTACTTTTACTAAAATGGATTTCTATCTCCACTAAATAACTAGGATCACATTTGCTATCTGCATCAAAACATACTATTATTCCATCCTCTTTGCACAAACTTGTAAATCTATGAACTGCCTCATCCATTCCTATCTTCCTTCCAAGTCCTACTCCAGCTTTTTTATCTGGCAGGTCATTATTTATAATTGGGAAGACATTCAGCCACGAAGGAATCTTACTTTGCATCTCGATTATGCTCGTATAGCTCCCTAGATTTCTTTCTTTTATTTCTGATGGAGTACTTTCTCCTGCATTTATTGAGACTATTATTTCGACTTTGCATTTTGGAGGAATACAATTTGAGATTGAGAGAACACTTGCTGTCACATCTGGTTCATCATAACAAGGAATCACAATTATTAACCCTAGGTTATTACTTGGCATATCATTAATCAATCTTGGAAATAAAATATTCCTATTCAGATATCTTGATATTGTCTTATTCATTTTGCGCTCTGATGCTAGATTTATAACTTGCAATCAAATAATATTCTTTCACAAGAAAAGGTTATTATTTGAAGTATAAAGGATAATGTTTCAGATTGTTTAATGACACTAAGTTTTATCCTTCCCTAATCAAGTAAAAAAGTAAAATTATGGATACAATGACAAAATTATCTTCTGAGCAATTAATTGCCATGGAAGACAAACATGGTGCACATAACTACCACCCACTGCCAGTTGTTTTGGAGAGAGGAGAAGGAGTATATGTCTGGGATGTAGAAGGCAAAAAATACTTTGACTTTCTATCAGCTTATTCAGCAGTCAATCAAGGGCATTGTCACCCTAAAATTGTAGATGCATTAAAGGAGCAGGCTGAAAAATTGTGTCTGACCTCACGTGCATTCCATAATGATGTGCTGGGACCATATGAAAAGTACGTTACTGAATATTTTGGCTATGATAAAATCTTGCCTATCAATACAGGAGTCGAAGCAGTAGAAACGGCTTTGAAACTATGTCGAAAGTGGGCTTATCTAAAAAAAGGAGTTCCTGCAAATCAAGCGAAGATCATATTTGCTAGAGGCAACTTTCATGGTAGGACTATAGCAGTAGTATCTGCATCTAATGATCCTGATGCACGAGCTGATTTTGGACCTTATCTTCCAGGAATTGAAATTATTGACTATAATGATTTGGATGCACTTGCTTCTGCGCTTAAAGATCCTAATGTAGCAGGATTTATAGTGGAACCAATCCAGGGAGAGGCTGGAGTATTTGTGCCAGATGAAGGATATTTAGTAGGTGCTAAACAATTGTGTAAAGATAATAATGTACTTTTCATTGCTGATGAAGTTCAGACAGGAATAGCAAGAACAGGACGACTTTTGGCTACTTGTGGTAATTGTTCTTGTGCTGGAAATTGCGAGAACAACTATGAAATCAGAGCTGATATATTGATTCTTGGGAAGGCACTTTCAGGAGGGGTATTTCCTGTGTCTGCTGTTCTAGCCGATGATGATATTATGCTTTGCATAAAGCCAGGTGAGCATGGAAGTACTTTTGGTGGTAACCCAATAGCTGCAAAAGTAGCCGTCGCCGCATTAGAAGTAGTGAAAGATGAAGAATTGGCTCAAAATGCTATGCATCTGGGTAACCTATTCAGAGAAAGGATGCAAAACCTAGTTGACAAATCAGATCTTGTAATTTTAGTTAGAGGAAAAGGATTGCTCAATGCTCTAGTGATTAATGATGAGGAGACCAGCAAGACTGCATGGAATATCTGTATGGCCTTGAGAGATAATGGACTTTTGGCAAAACCGACGCATGGCAATATTATAAGATTTGCACCACCACTAGTAATGAATGAAGAGCAATTGCATGAATGTTGCGATATTATTGAAAAAACGATATTGAATTTCAAAAAGTAGACATTTATTTGTCTAAATGAGACTTTTATATATTTAAAATGTCAAGCTCTTAACATTTGAGCTTGACATTTTTATTTGTATTGCCTTAGTGGAATAATTAATGAATATGTATACCAAACATTAAAAAATTTACTATGAAATCATTATTTACTTTATTACTTTCCATTGTTTTTATGCAACTCTCATATGCCCAAAATGATTGGCAAGAACATTTATCTCATGATAGAACTGCATATGCACATCATGGCCATTTTATTCATGGAGGATTATTACTAATGATGGGGAATCACACCTCTCCTATGAACACTACTGAGAAGATATATGGAAACCAGAAAAAAGGGATTTTCTGGGAAAGTGCTAATTTGAACTCGACTACTGATATGAACGAATATCTATACCAATCAACTAGACTTGGTGAAGAACAAAGTCAAGTTACCCTAAAAGCACCTTTGAACTATAACATATTAGGAAATGGCGTCCATTCAATTATCCAAACTGGACCACCTAATGTTAGCCTTAGAAAAATTGAAAACCCAATTGTCCATTCATTAAATATACAAGACATAATATTCCCACTTTCCCAATTTGAAGGAATATATTTCATAACCGATGAAAGTAAATTATATAGCCTTGATTTTGGACATGCCATCAACTGGGTTGAAGATTATGAAGGAGATCTAAAATTACATAATGGACTAAATAGCAAGGCTTATAAAATACACGATGGAGTTTTCAGCAATATTGAAAACCCAAGTCAAGGAAGTGTGTTTTTAGGAGAATATGAGAAACTTGACAACAATCCCTTTAAAAATCAATTGATTGAATTTGAACAAACTACAGTCAATCGATATTCATTTCTTGATTTCTCACTGACTAGAACGGATGATGTAATCGGCCAACCCATTGACCACCTATTTGTAGAAGATGGATTCTATTACATGACAGAATCCGATTTAAATTACACCATCTATTTTTTCTCTGATGAGAGTTCACAATCAGAAGTGTATTATGAGTTGCCTAAATCAGAGGAAATCATAGATTTTGAAATTAACGAATTTAATATCAAAGGTAATGAAGTTTTCTTTTTAGGTCTATGGAAGGCGCCACATATCAAGGAGAAATTCAGCTATGTTCAAAGAAGAAATATCAATCAAGAATACGAGCCTATCAGAAAGAACCTTGAGTTTACAAATATGACCGTAATCCCTAACGCTACTGGACAAGATGATCAATTTGAATATGAATATACCTGTACAGTCACAAATTTAAGCGACGACCCAATAAATTACTTTACGCTTTATTCGGAAAGGCTTGATTTGTTTGATAATGTTTCAGATCAATTTATCAAAAATGATATTTCTCAAGAGTTAGCTCCAGGAGAATCTTTCGAGATAACTGGCGAATTCACTTATTCTTCGCTCAATTCAATCACATTTCACATTGCAGGAGTAGATTTTGGCATTGATAGTGAAATGAGCAATAACTCATATACCGTTAATTTTGGAAGTGTTTCAAGCAAAGAAATTTTGTCAAACGAATTTACCATCGCTCCTAACCCTACTTCAAATTATATTTCGATTTCAGGTGATATAAAGGACATAGTATCAATTTCTATTATTGATATAATTGGAAATAAGTATGATATAAAAACATACAATTCAAATAGAATTGATACAAGCAACTTACCTACTGGACAATATTGGTTGCAAATAAAAACTAAAGCAAATACTGAACTTCAAACTTTTATAAAATATTAGAATATGGAAATTAAGTAATTGAATGATTACATTTTAGTATAAAAGGTTATTAATTATTGTTGATAATCTCAAAAAGTATATGTCTTGTCTGAGTAATCAGGCGAGACTTTTTTTTGTTATCATTTTATTATTTCTTAATTTAAGGAATGATTCAATAATAAAGTAACATTCCTAAGTGATGCTAAACACGTAATTAGTTTAATTTTTCACGTTACAATCTACAAGACATGATACGATTTTACACGTTTTTTATTTTTATATTAATGATGTCGTCACCTTTATCCAGTCAGGAGGAATGGCAAGAACATTTTTCACATGATCGGATTGCATATATGCACATAGGTCAATTTGTGATAGATGGGGAAATAGTACTAATGATGGGAAATTGGAGCCATCCAATGAATACTTTAGAAACCATTACTGGAAATACTAAAAAAGATGTTATTGTAGTTTCAGAAGCCAATGAGTACAATATTAAAACTACAACTACGGGTATTAACGAAAAAGAAATTTTGATGCTCAACCCATTTGATTATGATTTCTATGGGATTGGTATCTATTCTTTAAGATTGTACAATAATGCAATTCACACAAGAAGTATTCAATTAATAAATGATGAATACCCTAACCTATATGATGCGTATATTCCTGGTGGACCACTCGATAACAAGGATTGTGTTACAAATTCTAAAGAATGGTTAACCCTAGATGCAAATGATAATGTTATCGGAACCGTGCCATTGCAAAACAAATTTAAATTCCATGAAACACCAGGAGAATTGTTTCAAATAAATGGTACTATCATGAATCCAATTGACTTGTCCTCAGATCATCCAGGTGGTCTAGATTTGGGATCGTATGATAAATTAGAAAATGATCCCTACCGGAATCAAATTGCTGTAATTTCTAATAACGAAATGAGAAGATATGCTATCGAAAACTGTGAGCTTATTCGTACAGATCAGCTTTATGAATACCCGCTGGAAGTCATATTTACAGAAGAAGGGTTTTATTATTTAGTAGAAACTGACGAAAGTTATATAGTTTATGATTATTCAGATGAGTTGGGTCTGTCCGAAGTTTGGTATGAACTTCAAAAAGAAGAAGAAGTTTTAGATTTTATAATTTCCAGTTTTGAGATAATTGGTGAGGACATCTATTTCTTAGGATTGATCAAAAGACCTAACATAAGTGGACATTTCAGCTATGTTCAAAAAAGAAACAAAAATATTTCATTTGCACCTATCAGAAAAGATGTAAGCTTAGATTCAATATATGTTTTAGGCACTCCAACAGGACCAAACCCATGGGATTGGTGGAATTATAATTATTGGTTCAAAGTGACGAATACAAGTGAAGATACTGTTCATCATTTTACAGTCCTATCGCCAAGTATAGAAGATGATGCATCGAATCCACAAAGATTAGTTAATCAAAACATATCAGTAGATTTGGCACCAGGAGAATCTTATGAAGGAACAGGTGAATATTCAACTTATGAATCAAGTTATCTTACACTTCGTATAGCAGGGGTAGATTTTGGATTTGATAGAGACATGAGTAATAATTCATATACAGTTGATATTAAAACATTATCTAGTAATGATCCTCAACTAAATGTTTATAGCATTTCTCCCAATCCTAGTTCTGACCTTATATTTTTGAAAGGAGAATTAAGTGAAATAAAATCCATACACATTTCTAATATTACGGGTCGACAAATAGAAATCGCAAAGAAAGGCATTAATTCAATTGACATTTCCTTTCTTCCAAAAGGCCAATACTGGCTAGAAGTACGGACGAGGTCTCATTTGGAACAACATGCTTTTATTAAGATATAAAATACACAAGCCCAGTATCTAAAATATTTAGGCCTTTGATAGTAGAAATGTTGGTTTAAATTTCAAGTATTCATTACTTATGTACTTCCAAATTTTAGCTAAAACCGAAAAAGACAATAACTCTTTGCCAAAATCCTTTTTTCTTTTCCTTGAGTGTCAAATTTAGTTTTCCGTCACTATCCTGTGACCAGATATAATCATATGGTAATACTGGTTCCATAATTTTTGAGGCGGCTACTCTTACTTTTTCTGAAGGATCATTTTTATAGACATGAAATTTCCTTTTAAAAAATAGTTGAGGAGATAATCTAAATGCATCTAAGGCAAGTAATTTGATCCTTTCTTCATCCTGTTCTAATGCTTCAAGATATAGTGTTTCAATTTGCGGTTGATATTTCATTTGTAACAGCATTCTATTAATTTGAATCATTATTCTGAACTTCAAATGTTGATTTTTCTTAAGTATTTCCATTATTCTCAATAAGACATTTATATACCTTATTTCTAAAGTGTCATTCCCAATCCAGGCTATCAAATCAATAATTTGTTCGTTGGATTTATTATTTGGTTCACCAGTAATCTCAATATATCGTCTCAGAAACTTTTCAGAAAAATAAATTTCAATATTTTCAACTTTTACAACACGCGAAATCAACTCTATAACACCATATTTTACATTTTTGTGAGTGTGATATAGTAGTTCATATATTTGGTCATAAAGATAAATAGCACCTGTCTTCTTTGCTATTATTACCATTGATGTTATTAAGCTAGTATTTCGTGCAATTTGCAATGCTTTTACATAAATATTAAGCATCTCTTCGGCAGATGGTAATAATGCAGAAGATAGTGTTTCTGCCATTGAGAATGCAGTCTGCATTTTATCCAAATCATCCTTTTTGAGCAAGAACATTACGATTTTGGCAACCTCTTTTTCATTCCCCAAATGGACAAGGAGGTCACATGCAAATTTTGCAGAAAAGCTATTCTCCATATCCAAAACTTCAAAACCTATTTCTATCGACCTGGGTAAATGAAATGGTTTCAATCCTGTACAAATCCTAGCCAATGATCCATGAGTCGGTTTTTTTGACTGATCATAATACTCAGTAAGAGATTTATAAACCCATTCTTCTCCATAACCGATTTCTGTTATTGCATGTATAATCCCACTTGCATATGGGTCGCAAAAGGAAGCCTTTAATTCTTCAATCAAAAATTGACGAAATTGTACTAATCGAGCTTCACCAATTAATTCAAATATTCGCCGTTGTGCATTGTGTATAAAAAATGGAATGATATATGGGAAAAGTTCAATAACACACCCTCTTTCAATTTTAATAATTTGCCGCAGATGATTTACAGACTTTCTTTCTTCCAAATCAGTAAGGAGCTTTTCAATTTCGAACCACAATTTTTTATTTATAGATTCTTCAAAAGCTTCAACTTCCTTAATTGAACTTCTAAATCTCAAAAAAGAATGGTTTCCTATTTCTGCCGCTGCCCCTATATGATTACGTATTTCATCAATGATGGAAGCAAATTCTGGCTTAAAAGAAGGCAATCTATCTGCCAACATCAATGGTATTATAAATTTGAACAAACCTTGATACGCCTTTACTTTCCTGATTATTTCATCACTATCTTTTCCAATAAAGAGATATTGTGCTTTTAGAGGCAATTTAAAAACCGTTGCGTGAGCTCCTGTCACCATTCCGTTAGAATCAATTTCTACCAAATAGTCGATCTCTTTTCCTGCTACTTTGACTCGCACAGCAAATGAAATTCGATCTTTTGATTCGGAAAAATTCATTTATTATAGTTGCTTAATTCAATTAAATAGGTACTTATATATTTTATCAAAAATTCCGCTCTTCTCAGGGGGTATTTTTGCTTTATTTGAATTATAGCTCTTCATAATTTTTTCTGATTTCAGAATTACATCCTTATTATTCCTAGGTGACCCAGCATGGTCATTGCTAATTAAAAATTTCAGAGATTGTCTTACGTCTTCAGAAGGATCATTTTCATATTTAAGTAAAGAATTTTTCAACTCTTTATCTGGAGAAAACCACAATCCAGTCAAGGCAGCCACTCTATAATTATAATTACTTTCTTTTAATGCTTCTAAATAATAGTCGTTTATTGAAGAATCATATGGAAAACTATCTAATATTTGGTTTATATTCCGCATTGCCGCTAAAATAGTCAAGGTATCTTTCGGTCTGCTATAAATAACATCAAGTAATAATGGAATATATTCTCTTGAACCATATGCATTGCCACCTTTGCCTAACATTTGCATGGCATTCCTTCTGACATCTTGATCAGCATCCTTAATCAATGAAATATACTTCTTTATAAATCTGGAAGTCAAAAAATTTGGAACTTTTGGTTTAAGGCAACAGCAACTGATCAGTATAAGGATGCCTTCTTTCACTGCAGATGATTCATGAGATAAATAATCGTAAATCTCATCTTTTAGTCCTATAGCTCCAGTATACTCTGCTAAGGTAGGCATGGCATAAGTAATGTTCAAGTTCTGTCCTTTCTCCATTGTTTTTACATATATTTCAAGCAATTCATTTGGTCCTGGGAGATACTTGTACATTTTACTGTTACTTAAAATGGAGAAGGCCGCTTCTGATTCTTTAGGGTCTGCTTTCTTAAATAAAGGAAGAATTATCTTTGCTACTTCTCCTTTATCTTCAAGATGTTCATATAACAATCTTGCAGCATAACCCGCTGAATATCTTTTATTTAATTTTAATATTTCAAAGCCAATTTCGATAGATTTAGCAGTATTGAATTTCATTAAAATCTCACAAATATTGGCCAATGAATCTTCTGTGATATTCTCCGTCTTTTCATAGAAACCAATAACCGCATCATAGACATCTACATCCTGAGAATCATAAGACTTCATACCCTTTATAATACCACTAGCATATGGAGCACTATAGGCTTCATTAAGTTCATTTATTAAATACTTTTTTATTTCATTTGACTTTCTATTTTCAAAATATTCAAAAGCTACTCTTTGAGAATTATGGTTTAGAAAAGGAATAATGTGAGAAAAAAAAGTAACTACCGTATTTTGGTGATAATATCCAACATTTCTCAATTTGTCATATAAGTTCCCCTCCGATTTATTCTCAATTATGAATTCAATGTCTTCCCACAGTGTTCTCATTTTCGATTCATCTGAGCTGTGGTTTCCCAAGGCTACGATTGCATCGTAAGCAATAGTGTTTTCTGCAGCGCAATCAAGTAATTCATCCCACTTCAAGTTTTGAATAGATAACCTCTTATTTATTTCTAAAGCTAGTCCACTTAAAGATTCGTGATAAGAGGGCAGTCTTCCTGCAAGCACAAGTGGTACAATATATCGGAACAAACCACAATGTGCTTGTATTTTCCTATCCAGTTCACCATTATCTGTACCCATTATTAGTTTTCTAGACATCTCAGGCAATTCATAAATCATTGCTCGTGCTTCATGGACATGTCCTATAACATCGACAAACAATAAGTAATCAATTTTCTTACCATCGATATCTACCTGAACGACAGCTTCAAATGGAGTATTTATTTCTTTTTTGTTCATTCTATGGGCAGACTAATTCTTATTTGTTCTACTAATTTCCTGACTTCTTCAGAGGAATCATTTTCATAGGCAAAGAGAGATTTTTTTAGCTTTACATCTGATGAATGCGTTAATCCGATCATCGCATATTTTCTAAAATGTCCATCCTTTTCTTCCAATGCTTTTTTATAATAATCCTCAATTTGTGGCTGGTATGGAATCGAATCCAAAATATAATTAATCGTGGTCATAGCATCCATCGCAGACTTATCTTTTGGTAATTCGTTCAAAATCCCTAGCAACTTATCAACATTATCTGGATTCATTATATATTTTCCTCCCTTTTCCAATATCCTAAATGCACATCTGCGAACTTCCAAATCCTCATCTAATGCTAGAGAATAATATTTCTCCATAAATTTGTGCGAAGAATATTCAGGAGCACCTATTTCGTGTCCGCAACAAATTATTAACAACAATATTCCTTCTCTTACAGATATAAAATCATGAGAGAGCAATTCATACACTTCATCTTGCAGATGTATTATCCCAGTATTCCTTACTAATGGCGCCATAGAATATATAACACTTTGATCACGTCCTTTCTCCATTGTTCGAACCATCAACATCAATATGTCTTTTGCCTCAGGTAAGTACTTTGTATATTCTGGCTCACTCAGAATTTGGTAAGCTGCTCCTGACTTCTTTATCTCTTCATGTTCTAATGACAGTAAGATGCGATTAAATAAGTCTTGCTTATTTTCTAAGTGCTCATATAACAATCTGGCCGCTTTGGGGGCGGAGTATTCTTCATTCCTATTCAATAATTCGTAACCAACTTGGATAGATTTATCGGTATTATGTTTTAGTAACACTTCGCACATCGCTTCAAGCGTTTCCTCAGATATTTCTTTTGTGTTGTCAAAATATGTTATAATGGCATTGTAAATATCGATATCATTCCCTTCATAAGAAAGAAAGCCATAAATCAGTCCACTAACATAATGGTGACAGTCAGGTTTTTTTAATTCTCCTATAAGGTATTGTTTTAATTTTTCAGATTTGAAATTGCTCAAATGTTTAAGAACATATTTTTGATCGACAGATGGAAAAAATGGAGCAATATTGACAAAGAAAAATCCCAAATCAGAAATATGGGCTTCTGCTAAAAACTTGAGATCTCCATGTACTTTACCATCTCTCATTTTTTCAATTATGGTACTTATCTTATCCCATATTTGCCGCATTTTTGATCTTGGCTCACTAAAATTCCCAAGACCTATGAATGCCAATTGAGCTATTGATCCTTCAGTAACCTTATCATATAATTCACCCCAGTTTAAACTGACAGAAGCAAGTCTTGAGTTTACTTCTTGCACGATGCTTTCGAATCGCACTGTATATGAAGGTAGACGACCAGACAAAACTAATGGGACTATATATTCAAAAAGCCCAGAATAAGCTCTTATTTTCCTCTCTAATTCCTCATTACCTTCATTGATGCTCAGTTTCATAGCTGCTTCAGGCAATTCAAAAATCATTGCTTTTGCACTATAAACATGACCAGTAACATCTATCTCTAGTACATATTCGATATGATTCTCATCGATCAATAACTGTACAGAACATTTGAACGGCTCAAAAATATTATTGCTTTTCATTCCTAAATCGTATTTAAAGGAGATTACTTATCTAAATCAATGAAGATAACGATATCACTACCCCAAGGTGGATTAGGCGGAAAAGGCGGATTGTGTAAGTTACTGTGTCCAATTATCCCCCATATTACTGGGATACTATACTTAACCATTGGATAGGGAGTATAACCATCTGTGAGGACGAGTATAGTATCAGGTTTTGGTTTAAGACTTAACGCTGCTTCAATACCCAAAATCATATTAGTTCCTCCACCCCCAGGCAATTCGACAAGACGTTTCAGATCTTCTTTTCTTCTTAACAAGATAGGTTTATAGCCTTTAGCATCGCAAGGCAATAAATTTACACGCTGGTGTACCTGCCTCAAAATGCCATAGATTTCACCTATAGCTTGTTCAATTGGAGCACCTGTCATACTACCAGAAGTATCTATTACTACTGTAAGTTGGCTATGTAGATTTCCTTGTAGACTAGGAAGTATAATTGGCTTAAGAATACTTGCCCGTCTGTTCGGTTTGCGATAAGTATAATCTACTCTACTGCCCCCACCTATTGATATAGCTGTAGAAAGTCTTTTTTTCAGAATTTGCCTCCAATCAACTTTGGGTTCTAGAATATTATTAATCCACATTTTCCACCCACCAGGTATATTACCCATAAGATGTTTCTTCATTTTTCGAGCAACATCTCTTTGGATTATTATTTTACCAATTTTAGGAATAGCTTGTTTCTGTGTGTCATGAACTTGCCATGGTCTTGCTTCTCCATGCGCTCCACTTCCATCATCCCAGCTATAAGTCGAAGACTCGTTAACTTGCAAATTTTTATAATACCATTCTGCAAGTTTACCATCAGGAAGTTGAAATTGTTTAGCGAATATGGGCGGAAACAATGTCGGATGTTTTGTGCCTGGCCAAGTACTATCATTGATTTCTAAGTCGGCGGCATAATTCCATAGTAATGGAATTCTATTCGTTTTCTGAGCCCTTTCAGAATGTTCTCGTAGTACATGGCATATTTCGTGAATCCATATAAAAGACAATTCCTCAAGTGACCTCTTCCTATCTGTCGTACTGGCAACAATAAGATTTACAGCACCTGGATTCCAATATGTATTGTAATTTATATCAATAGCAGCAACAGGCACTAAAGAAGAAATTACTATTCTACACCTAAATAGTGCAGGAGCAAACCAAGGCAAATGCTTTGCTGCGTATGATCTCGATAATCGTAAATCTTTCTCTGCTTTAATATTTTCAGGTGAGGACATCTATAAATTCTACTAATCCCTCATCTGTAAATAATTGGGTAATCTGATTCATGTAATGATTATAACGATCAGGGGCTTCGATATGCGCCAAAGAAATCACCCGTGTTAGAAAACCCTTTTGCGCCAACTTTTGTAGGCTAACGAAGACTACATCTCTCTTTCCTGCTAAAGTTAATTCTTGAGTAAGATTTAAAAAGATATCAGCGTATTTTAAGAAATTTTCTTTTTCTTCTGAATTCTGAAGTACTCTTTCCATTCCGTTAAATAAGACATATATTTCCCCATCATTAAACTCACTGAGTTTTATTTGGACGGTACCATTCAGCACTTCTATTGGATCGGGTTGCTTAAGGTTTGTAAGATATTCAACTAATGCTATAGCCGTACCTTCCCCAACACATCCTTCTATCAATTCCAAATTCGGAGGAAGATCTAGCACTTCACAACTTGTCAATAAATGAATAACATATTCCCATGTTCGAGGGCTAGCGTAACCTAAATTATCTTTACCGGGATCCCCATGAAGGGCATCAGGTGACACTTTTAAAAAAGCAGAGATTTTGTCTTTCCATCCAGGCAGTAATTTCGCATGTTCGTCTTCATCAATCTCAGGTATCTCTCCCGATCCCCATCCTACTGAAAGTGCGTTCAAGTAGATTTCAGTGGATATATCCCAATTCAAATGGACAAATCGATTCCTCATAGGCGCACTCAGCTCCCATCCGCCGACCAACATATCCACTGGATTTGCTGCGGCTACAATTCTCACATTATCAGGTAACGGTTTGAAGCCTACCCTTCTTTCAAAGATGACTCTCAATAGTGCTGCTTGAACTGAAGGTGGGCATGTACTCAATTCATCTAGAAACAAAATACCATTTTCCTTATCCTTAAAAGAATCAACCCATAAAGGGGCAACATATTCTACTCCACCATTCTCATATACTGGTAGACCAGAAAAATCTGTGGGATCATAAATAGAAGCTATTATAGTAAGAACCTTCCACTTGTCAGAAGACAAATCTTCAATAAAACTAGACTTGCCAACTCCTGGTTTTCCCCAGAGTAAAACAGGAATTCCTTTCATGTTTTTTGGTCCTGGAGTATTTAATGCAATTAGAAGCGACTCAGCGCCGATCGGGATGTTTATCATTGATTCATTTTTCAAATCAAATATAGAAATTAACTATAAAAAAAGCCTGGAAATATTGAAATACCCGAGCTTTTTATATTGAAGTCATTTAAGAATGCAGGGCTAAATCGAACATAAAGGCTTAAGGTTATTGGCAAAGCTCATTTTGAGTTTCATAGCCATAGCTATGGAAGGAGAAATAGCTGTAGTCCAATGTCCTTAAGCCTTTGTGTGTAGATAGTCTTCGTATTCTTAAATGACTTCATTATTGCCTTTAGAAGTTAGTTGATTATTCAACCTTCTTTTTTCTCTTAGTTTTAAATAATTCTACCAACTCTTTATCTTTCATAAATCCTAAGTCAATGAAAGTAGCTTTGACAAATTTCTTGAGGTCTTGATAATCTCTTCCTCTCTTATCTACAAATCTCTTCAATAATTTCTTGACATATCTTAAACTCAACTCTTTTACAGATTGATTGAATTTCTGATTTCCAAATACATTTATGTACTGAACAAATGTCTTATTAATTTCAAAATAGTCTTGGTAACTTTCAGGTGGAAGGTTTTCCATCACTTGCGTAAAGTAATTCAATAATCCAGCTCGAAGACATTCATTGTTCAAAGACAATCCGCCATGCTGTGAATAATATGTCTGAACTGCCTCTATAGAATCTTCATGGACAAAGCCTTTGCCATGTACTGTATTCATCAATGTATAATAAAGATTTATTTCACTATCCGCTTTTCCATTTATCAATTTTGCAAGCCTTTTGTCAGCATCAGGAGTGATGTTAATTTCTTCAGACTTGAACATTTCATCCAATACTTCAAAATAATCTACAGAAAGATTAGAATTGTTTTTCTTCATGTAATCAAATGCATCGGCAAAACCTTTAGTGCCTTTAGCATCAAGATCAAAAAACAATCCGATGATCAATATAATCTTCAAATACTCCTCTTCTCCTTTGAGAGAATCATTCGCAATAAAATCATTTAAATACGAACTTAGACTTGCGTTATTATAGTCATTTTTACCTCTTTCTAATAAAAAAGATCGTAACTCATAGTAATTTCCTTTTAATTCCATTGCTGTTGATGGAAACTCGGAAGTATAATAATTCAAACTTTTAAACTGCCTCTTATACTTGATTACACCTAATTTTCTTTCAACAATATCTCTATACTTTGGAAGTTTCTGAGATTGTAAAAAATATTTTACTCTAGTATTCTTTACAGATTCAATAAGATTTGTAATCCAAATATCACTACTCAGACCAAAACCCATTTGAATTGACTGCCCTACCCTTAATTTTATCATCTCGAAGTTAGATGAATTTGCAGCAGATAACAATACATGTTTAAAATGATCTTGTGGTTTTCTGTATTTCATATTGGCATTTGCCTCACCTCTCAATACAGAATACCCAACAATTTTTGGAATATACAATCCTTCTAATTCATTCACTATGAGTGCTTTTTCTAAAGCTAATATCTGCAACGGAAAGTCCCCAGCAACCGATAAGTATAAATCTTGTAATCCTGACTCAAATTCTTCAATTAGTGCTTTATACTCTTCATATTCTTCAGTATCTAAATATGCAGCCAGAGCATCTGATTCCTGAACGCTCTTAGCAATAGTATCAATTTCTTTTTGAAATTTCGGATCTAAATTTTCCATGTTTTGTTTTTAATATTTGTCACACAATTATCTCCCCTTAAAAAATCGAAACCTGATAAGGCATTTAAGCTTATCAGGTCCCAAAAATTAGACTTGAAGGTTTCGCGAAAGCACTATTTTTAAAATAATGCTTTCGCGAATATACTACAAATTATTAATACATTAATGCTTTGTAGATTCCTATTTTATTATTCTATGCTACTGGTGGTTCTTCTCCACTTGGTACATCTTCTGCTGCATCTGCAACATCAGTAGTTGGTACATCTTCTGCGGCTTCTGCTATTTCAGCAGCTGGTGCGGCTTCTGCTTCTTCTGCTATTTCAGCAACTGGTGCATCTTCTGCTTCTGCTGCTAATTCGGCAGCTGGTGTAGCTTCTGCTTCTGCTGCTATTTCAGCAACTGGTGCATCTTCTGCTTCTGCTGCTATTTCGGCAGCTGGCGCAGCTTCTGCTTCTTCTGCCATTTCAGCAGCTGGTGCATCTTCAGCAGCGTCTGCTATTTCAGCAGCTGGTGCAGCCTCTACCGCTGGTGCTTCTTCTGCAGCAGGTGTTTCTTCTGTAGCAGGTGTTTCTTCAACAGCTGGTGCTTCTTCTACAGCAGGTGCCTCTTCAACAACTGGTGCTTCTTCTGCAACAGGTGCTTCTTCGGTCTTAGCCTTAGCTTCAGCCTCTTGAGCAAGTGTTTTAGGTTCCTCTCTGAAAGCTGCAGCTGAATCATCATCAACAGCTACTTTAGCTTTTGGCTTTGCGTCTCCGCTTACCATTTTTCTAAACTCTTCCATTTCTTTTCTAGTCTCTTCAACTCTAGCTGCAACTTTAGCTTCTTTAGCTTCTATCCATTCGGCTAATTTAGCATCTGCTACTTCTTGTGTCAAAGCTCCTTTTAAAACACCTCTTTGTAGGTGTTTTCTGTACATTACGCCTTTGAATCTCAAGATCGCTCTTGCTGTATCTGTAGGCTGAGCACCTTTTGCCAACCAATCATAAGCCTTGTCTCTATCCAATTCGATAGTTGCAGGTTTAGTCATAGGATTGTAGAATCCAATTTGCTCAATGAATTTACCATCTCTCGGTGCTCTTGCATCTGCAACTACGATGTGGTAATAAGGTCTTTTTGTTCTTCCTCTTCTGGCTAATCTAATTTTTACTGCCATAATTATTAAAATTTACTTGGTTAAACCATTCCTGCTTAATTCGAAAATCGAACTGCCGGATTTTAATCGGGCGCAAAGATACTATTAATTAATTATATGTCGTAATTATATTGAGGTATATATTTTAGCTTTTGGATGGCGTTTATTTTGATGTGTTTTGTGAAAAAATATTCTCATGTAGAGATATTTTAACCACTAAGCAGATCTCAAAGATGCACAATGAAAAGCACTAAGTTAGTTGTTGACTATATTACATTAAAAGCAAATTGTCAGTTACCTGATAAATTAAAGCCTTGTCCTACTTCTTATGCTTATACAACCATGACAAAAAATCTGGTTCTGCGAATGCATTATCCCAAGAATTGTGATTCACTTCCGGATAAATAAAAGCTTCTGGATTCCCGCCTAATTCTTCCAATGCGGCTATCATTTCTAATGACTCATCGACAGAAACAACCTCATCATCCTCTCCATGAAAAATCCTTATTGGCATATTTACAAACTTGAATGCTTTTACAGGTGATCCAGCACCACAAACTGCATTGGCTGCTGCAAAAACATCAGGCATTCTCCAACATAAATCAAAAGTGCCCATACCTCCCATGGAGAGTCCTGCAACATAAATTCTTGATTTATCCACATAACTTGTTTCCATATAAGCAGTCAATAAATCTATAACCTTTGACATAGCTTCCGAAGGAGGATTATTCACATCTGGTTCAAAATCACGAACACCATCAGGTCTATCTTCTGTTTTTAATAACTCTATCCAATAATTATCCTTAGGGCATTGAGGGAAAATAGCTATACTCTGATGGATATTCATCCCTTTTTTGATCAATTCACCTCCGTGAGTTAGCTGCGATTTATTGTCATCACCTCGTTCTCCAGCTCCATGTAGAAAAAGTAACAATGGGTACTTTTCCGTCTGATCAAAACCTTCTGGATAAAGTATTCTATATGGCAGGTCTCCATTATTAGTTTTAAAAATTTCTTCAAGGTAAACTCCTGTCTTTAAATTTGAACTTAGGGTTTTAATTTCACCTACCTTGTTTTTTGATTTACAAGATGATATCACCAAAGCAATCATAAAACAAATAACTATGAGTGCCAATACTTCAGATAAAAAAGTTATTTTCAAAGACATATTTTCTATTATTTAAAGAAGTGATTTAGGCACAAGCTACGCAACGAAAAAGTTGTAAGACTGACCGTTGCCTTGCAATTTTGACAGAGTCAAAATAGAGAAGGAACCGAAAGCAATCTTTCGGGTAGGTAGCAAAATCAATGATATGCAAAGGAATTAACCCTATGTTTTTAAATCACTTCATAACAAGAAAATGACCCCAGAACAAATCCTAGAATCATTTCTAAACACCCACAATATAATTATTTTATTCTCCAATCAATTTTACAATCGTAGCAGATCCTTTGATCTCTATGGTTTGCCCATCTAAAACTGAAAGATTATTGATTACAGCATTCGTATTGATAAAAGGAAAAAAATCGGTTCCATTAGGAATAAATACATCAGTTATTGATGTAGGCACACCGCACGGCGTCCAATTTTGAGGTAAAAACCAAGCTTGACTTTTTTCTCCATTCCAAGTCCTAATACTCAAATCTATTCGCTCACAGACAGCTGCAAAATCGTGTCCATAATCACACTGAGTTGCATTCTTTTCATTTGCCCCAATATCTGGCATACCATCTGAGACAAAAGGAGAATGAATATTATCCATGTCTATACCATCATTTATCAGTTCAGACCCTATTGATGGTAGCATATCTATATTTTGTGGCAATGCCTCTGTACTATAGGCTGTAGGAATCGAAGTATTCATAAAATCACTCAACTCAATCCCATTTGAATTCAGTCCAAGTAGTCCGCTCGAATTTAATGCAGCAATATTACTGTATTGTACATTATCCCACTTAAACCACGGTTGACCAGATGTACCTGCTCGTAATGATTTGTACCCATTGTAATTCCAATCATCAATACTACCAGCAACCAAGCCATATTCTTCAAAACAATAATGAGAACTTACAAAGGCATTATTTTTAAAAACTGTATTCTGCCAACCCGCATCAGAAGTCATCCCTCTCCCTTCTTTAAATGAAGTATTATTTACTATACACAATCCAGCTGGAGATCTATTCATCTTAAAAGTAGAAGTCTCCAAATTGTAGAATTCATTCCTAAAGACATATGCGGGACCACCAAAAATAGGAGCCAAACTCACACCCATTCTACCATTGTAACCTCTATTACAATATACCCTTGCATTTGATAATATTCCATCAACTTCAATCAAATCATCCACAACTCTATTGATAAAATTATTATGAATATCTAATGCATAAGATACCTTGTATGGAGCACCATCTGTAGATATTCCATCACCAAAATCGGAAATTGTATTATAACTAATAACATTTCTATTTCCTCTGACATCAATGCCTCTTTCTGATGGTATTTCTCCATTTAACTGTGGCCAAGAAGTCCTTCCTATGATTTCGTTGTTATTTATAAATTGATCATGTTCCCAGCCATTCTCTCTACGATTGTAAAAACCAAAATCAACATCATTAATCTTATTGTTTTTGACAGTCAAATATTGTGAATTTTGAGCATCTATACCCCAGCTTCCATTTTTGATTTCAAATCCATCAATAATTATATGCTGAATAGAATCTGCAAAACTTCCGATTGTTACTATTCCAGAATTGGTATTACTACCATCAATTATTGCACCATGAAGATTGGTTGACCTCAATACGATAGGCAATATCTCTGTTCCACTATTTGTCAATGTAAATGGAGCATAAGTTCCATTTGCAACTTCAATTATATCCCCTGGTGCAGCACTATTTACAGCATCTTGAACTCCTTGATATGGATTCCCCATCGTTCCATTTCCTCCACCACTACCTGGCACGACGTATACTGTGTTTCCATTTTGCGGTTTTGTAGGCATTTTTCTCGTCGAATATGGAATCTCAATGATTGTTCCTCCACCATCTGGATCAGAAGTTGTAACCCTCAAATCATAACTTGAATTAGGGTTTAAAAACATTGCAGTAGCGGCATGAAAATTTTCATTCAAGGAAGATCCGTCAACTGTCATTTCTGGAAATGCCCGCATGCTATGAGCAGAAAGGGAATATGTGTCTGTTCCTGTCAATTTATATTCAAATACGAATGTACTGTTGTGATTGTCATCACCAGTGATATTGAGATGAGCACTTATATGCTCGAAAGTTGCATTCAGTATGAGCTCTCCAACTGTCAATTCATTTACCATTGCTCCACCTCCGTTTTCTATCAGAATAGATGTGGTGTCCGCACAGCCAATTGTATCTTTAATGATTACCTCATAAGTTCCATAATTTGCAGGTAATGCTGGACTTATTAATACATCCTCCGTCGAAGAAGTATATCCATCTGGTCCTGTCCAAGAATACTCAAGAGTACCTTGACAATCAGTTCCCGAAACCTCTAAATCTAGGTCTATATCCGCTCCAGAATTATCTGAAAGCTCTAATATTTCTGGTGGGAAAGGGCTTTGAATAGGAGCATTAGAATAATACAATTGATTAAAACCGCCAATTGTAAAACCATTAGAAAAATCTGCCCCATCCATTCCTTCATCACTCGAAGTTGGATCCACACCATTCTCGTAAAGTCGTATTCCTTCACCACAATTTGTATCTCCTGTAATTGAGACACTGAAAAGCTTAATTGTGTCCACGGCATATACATTATTATACTGCGAAGTAGGTGATAAAGTTGGAGTTATAGAAACAAAATCATTTCCAGGAGAGGATGGAGGATCACTTACTGTAGGACCGAAATTCCAATCCATAGGAAGGGTACCAGTATAATTTTGATTAGCCTGTAGTGGCATATATTTATCAGCAAAGACTATAGAAGTGCCAGTTGGAATAACAATTGTTATTTGAGCATTAAATTGGGTTCGTTGTCCAGCCCCCTCAGCATATCCATCTAATATTATAATATGAAAGTCATACCAGCAAGTAGTAGAATCATATTTTAGCATGAAATCAAGACTCTGGACCGTTTGACCGAAACCAACTACATTAAAAAATAAAAACAATAAAAGGGTATTTTTAAAACGCCAATTCTTAAAACACATTAATTTCAATTTTTACTTAGTATAAAGTCAAAATGTGAGCCTAAGGGGTGTGAAGTTTATGCATCTAATAACAACCCAATTTCATGCCATTAATCAGCAATTGAAATAGTGTTGAATTATAAATGTACGATTAACTTCTTACCATCTCAAAATATAGACGAAAGAATCTAAACAGTGTCACTAAAAGAACAATAGTATGGTTATTAATGTCAATATATAGCTGAATAAATAATAATTTTATATTTCCAGACTTTATATTTCCTATGGAGCTGGGTTTGGATTCAAATTATGCACATTTTCTATTTCATTGCCATTTCTCCATTAAGAATAAAAGCTCTTGCTTTTTACTTCTTGATACCGGAATGGAAGTCCCATCTCGCATGATAAAACAACCACCATCGCTTCTTTGGTATTTTTTCACGTAATCAAAATTGATAATATAAGAAGCGTGAACTCTTTTGAAACGGGAATCTGTCAATTTTGACTCCGCATCCTTCAGGGTCTTGGAGATTAAATACTTTGTACCATCTGAACAATAATAGTGGGTATACGAACCCTCTCCTTTTACATGTGTGATATCATCATAATCTAGAAAATGCATTCCTTCTTGGGTGGCCAAAATTATTTTTTTACTACTCTTTTCAATTTTTAGATGGCTAAGCAAATCATCAATTTTAGATCTTTGGTTGGCATGTGTTTCATTTTGCACTCGTTCTATCGTATTGATAAATTCTGTTCTTTTAATTGGTTTTAATAAATAATCAAAGGCGTGATTTTTAATGGCTTGAATTGCATACTCATTATAAGCAGTCGTAAAAATCAAATAAAAGTCAGAGTATTGGCATTTCTCAAGAAAATCGAATCCGTTCATATTAGGCATCTCGATATCCAAGAAAAGTATGTCAGGTTTTATGCTACCAATCTCTAGGAGTGCATCTCCACCATTATCATACTGGGCTACAATCTGTATTCCTGGTGTATATTTTGCAGCTAGTGAAGAGAGTAATTCTCTACTATTGGATTCGTCGTCTATGATAATTGCTTTCATTTTTCTATCATTTTAAGTTTCATTGAAAGGATTACTTTAGTCCCAGTTTCTTTATCATTAAAATCGGATTTGTCATTGATTTTAACATTCGCATTCAATTTGTATATTTCATTGATCATATCCAATCGCTCAGAAATAATTTTGAGCCCAAATGATTTTTTTGATACATTAAAGCTGCTCTTATTTCGTTGAGACACCTTGGTTCCTATACCATCATCTTCTATGATTATACTTAAAATTCCATCTTTCTGATCAAGAATTAATTTAAGATTACTTTGGCTTGACTTTTTGGGTAATAAGCCATGCCAAATTGCATTCTCAATATAGGGCTGAATCAGCATTGGAGGGATCAAAGTAGTCATCACATTGATATCATCAGAAATGGATTCGTGGTAGAAAAATGAATTTTCAAATCTCAATTTTTCCATTCCAATATAAAGTCTCAAGGCTCTCAATTCACTTTCTAATGAGACCCAATCTTGTCGCGAATTTTCAAGAATAATACGCATCAATTGAGCAAAACTTGTCAGATAATCAGATGCATTTTCCTGGTCATTCTTAACAATGAAGTTATTGATCGAATTTAAGCTGTTAAACATAAAGTGAGGATTCATCTGAGATCGCAACGACTTCATTTCCAATTCAGATACCTTTTTCAAGTTATTGGATAATGATATTTCTGCTTCCTTACGTTCTTCCTCGGCATTATACGCTTCTATTTTAGTAGCTACTATTGTAGATATAGCAGAGATGAATGATAGGCGACGTTCATTAAAATAGTCTCTAGTATGATGCTCGCAATCTAATACTCCAAGAATCTGATCATTCGAGATAATGGGGACACAAATTTTTGAATTTCTAGCTGATTTGATATTATATTCATTTTGCGCCAAACTGATATCATTGATAACAATCGATTTTCTATCTTTTCCAACAGTCCCAATAATTCCTTCTCCAATTGGAATATTAGTAGGGCCAGCAATGAAATCTTCGTCTGCAGTTGAATTAATCCGAACCGCTTGTCTTTGTAACTCATCTCGTTCTTCAACTTTCAAATAAATGGCGCAAGCATCGATATCTAGCTGAAGCATACATTCAAGAATAACATCCCAAAATGCTTTTTCCATATCTGCATATTTATGCATTGAGAGAGAAAAGAATTTTAAACTTTCATCATATTTGATCTCCTCTAGTTTATCTGCTTTTAGTCTAAAAAAAAGTTTTATTGCGACATAAATAGCGGCTGAAAATATCAGAAATACAAAAGTATAAAACCACCACGATCTCCACCATGCAAAAGCTACTTTGAGGTAAATTTGATTTGGCGAATTCACCCAATCTGTACCGTCTAGCGATGCCCTAACTTGTATTTCGTATGATCCAGAACCTATATTTTGAATAAGAATTGGATTAGTAAGTGCAGGTGTCCATTCTTCTACACCATTACTTATCGAGTATTGGTATTGAATGGTTGGGGCATTCCAAATGTCAATGTTTTGATAATAAACACCAATATTGTTTTCTTGAGATGAAAGATTAATTTGTTCGTCTCCAATTATAAATTTCTTATTATTATCCTCAAAAATTCCGGTGATGTGTGGATTTAATTCTACTCCAATTTTACTCATTTCGTTAGGATTGAAAAAACACATTCCTGTATTCATTCCATAATATAACAGTCCATCCTTGTCCATAAAGGAACCATGCATTCTGAATCCTCCCCCAGTAAACCCATCCTCATGGCCAAATTCTTCGATTCTCTGCGTTCTAGGATCGTATTTATACAAAATGTTTTCGGTAGAAGTCCATAAACACCCTGACGCATCTTTGTCTATGGACAGGATTCTTCCTTCCAATAATTTTGTTTCAATTTCATAATTGCTGTCAACTCCTATCGAGGAAATAAATAAGCCTATCTGGCTGCCCATATACAATCGGCCTTCTTGGTCCTTACCAAATGCGGTAATTTCTCTAATGCCAAATTTTTCAGGGATGCTTATTTTTTGCAAACCTTTTTCTGAATAAACATAGCCTACCTTTTCCCATGTTCCAATAAAGGTTTCTTTTCCTATCGTTTTGATTTCTTTTATCTGGGCATTTTTAATTTGCGAAGAATCTTGTTTAGACGGTGCTTCAAATTTTAATGAATGAAGATTAATTCTATTGATTCCTCCTGAAGAGCCAATCCACAATTTACCATCTCTTCCTTGTGTCATGCTATGAATAAAATTGCTTTTTAGTGAATTTGAATCATTAGTCTTTTTTACAAAAGACTTTATTTTTTTACCATATCTATCCAATACTTCCAGGCCACCCCCCGAAATCCCTATCCATATTCTATCATAAGAGTCAATAAACAAGCTGGTAATACTCAGAGTATTATTGTTTTCTTCTTTGCGCACTTTTATTACAGAGACATTATTTGTTAGATTATATTTTAAGAGGCCTTGGGCAGAAGAAAGCCAAAAATCTCCTGACTGGTCTCTGGTTACATGGGAAATATGTCCTTCAAATACTTTATTGAGATTGTAATCGACAAATGATTTTATATGCTTTGCACTATTTCTTTTAAGATTGAAAATATTTAATCCTGAAGTTCTACTGGTTACAAATACATTCCCAAGATCATTAGTATACAAATAATATGAATTATCAGATGATATCGAACTTGGGTTGGCAAAATCGTGCGCATAATTTTTTACGGTTAAATCATGTATGTTCATGATAAAAAGGCCTTGATGACCAGAAGTTATAGCTAAGTGGTCTTCATCTATATGTTTAATCCGACGATAATATGTATTGGTTTGTGGAAATTCCCTTGTAATATCAATTGCTAGATTCCTAATAACTTTATTTTCTAGAATGTCAATCAGAAATAACTCATGATGATTTGACGTGCTGACTACCATCTGATGATTATTTATCATTGCTGCTCCAGTAGTCCTAATTTTATCAAAAGTATAAGTTGACTTTCCCACATTCCCATCATATATTATCGCCTTGCCTACTGCGCTTATAAGGTATTTACCTTCACCTTCATTACTAACCTGAATGGGCCGGCGCGTATAAATGGGGTTTTTAAAGAGATGAATGGTGTCCAGTTTTTGATTTTTTACATCATAATGGTAATGCCCTTCTTTGGCCATTATCTCAACGCGTCCGTTTTCTGCTTTTAGAAAATTTAAAAATCCATTTGGCAATGCAAGAGGTTGATCGACACAAATCAGTAGTCTATTACGATCCAGGTAAAGTAATTGACCTCCAACCTCTTTCAACCAAATAATATTGGACTCATCAATCAAGATATCAGCTATATTATAATCTTCAATGTTTGAGATGATATCATTTGTATAGTGGGTTACTTGACCTTCATTGTAACTATTGAGTCTATTGTTCGCGATGATCCACAACAGCCCATCAGGTCCTTGACATGCATTATAAACCAAATTTGAAGAAAGTCCATGATTCGTATTAATGTTCTTAAATGTAATTTGACCACATAGATTGCAACATAAAAACAACACAATTATATGGATAAGGTATTTCAAGTTTAAGACATTATATTATAAGTTAGCTTGAAGTTATGAATTTTTAAGACCAAGCTAATTTATTTAATTAGAATCAACATATTTACACAGATCTACAAAATTGAAGAAACAGTTATCATTTCTCTAATTACATCCAGCCAACTTTATTTCAAGCTTTGATCCTGAAGGTGCAATAAAGCCTGGCAAGAGTGTTGCACTGGAGTCAGCATCGTACACGATATGAATTCCATTACTGACTGTAGAAGCTGATAAAATAGCATTACTTGCCTGATAATAAGCTGATTGAGTCTTAGGAGTGACATGAATAATATTGGGCACGCAATCTTCTTTTACCCAAAAATAAGTTTCTACTATTGCAGGTGCATAGGCAGAGGAGTAATACGTCACTCTGTATGTCCATTTACCCATTTCTGCTTCATTACCTAAAGTACGATTCCAATTGAGTGAAGCCCTTTTTATAAAAAGTGTCCCTTCTCGAATATAGGTCACATCTAAAATACTTGATTGATCACCATCAGGTTCAAAGACTTCAATAACCGCAGAATCCGAAGTCAAGGAATGCCGAATTGCTATACTAAAAGTAATAGGATCACCTTGATTAAAACCAATCTTTTCATTTGGCACCTCAATGCCTGGACAATCTGGAGTTGTAGATGCTGTAGAATGTGTTGCTATTTTATTAATTCCAGAATCGTAATAAGGCAATTGATTTGCCCACCAGCTATCTGTTGTAGTTGTATTGAACGGTCCAAAAAATGGCTCTACTAAACTGTCCATATCATCATATACTTCAAAATGAAGATGAGGATTTGTTGAACATCCACTGCTGCCTATCACTCCTAAATATTCTCCTACATTTACTATATCACCAGAATCTTTAGCAGTAGTTGAATTCGTTTTGAGATGACCGTACCAAGCTATAGATCCATCTGCATGCATGACATAAACAGCATTCCATCCCTCGCTGTCTTCACATTCACAACTAGTATCATTATTCCCATCATCTTTAAAGATAATAACACCATCAGCAGCAGCTATAGCCTCTACATGTGCATCAGCCATCTTTTTCCAAAAGTAGGGGTATGTCGTTATATCTATACCACGGTGACCATTATAAGATTGGTCTAATCCATTGAAATCCAACACGATTGTAGTGTCAGGGTCCAAGTCAACATAATTAGAAATATAATAATAACCTGGATCATTAAATCCATCCGCTTGGCGCATTGGCCATTCAAAAAGAGGATGTGCCATACGACTGTCAGTACTAAAGTGTTTCTCCAACACCCCTGATTTACGCATATGTTTTGCTGATTTCTCAATACGAGATTTAATTCTTTTGTACTCTTCCGGAGACATGCAGACTTCATCAGTATCACGCTCTGGTTCTATCCAAAATCCGTCAGATTCCTTGGTTTCTAATAACTGAACTTGCGCATTTCCAATTGCTATAGTAAATAGAAATATAAAAGTGAATATCTTAGACTTCATGGTTATATATATTTTATAAGACTGTATTCAATTAATAGAATTTGCATTAATATCAAAATTGTCTGTATTGTTCAAGTGTCAATTTCTATCTTTCTTAAGAGCTTCGATTTCTTTTTTTAATTCAATAACATACAAGGTCAATTCTTCTACTTTCTCCAACACTTTCTTTTGCATATCCCCCAATTCAAAACCATTTTCTTCTATTTCTTCCGCTGAAGGAATACCAGGTAAGTGACCTATTTTTTTTATTTCGCTTTCAAGGATATTCAGAGGTGTGAGTTTATAATCATTTTTAAATACATAATCAGGCCATGAACCACTCATCTCAACTCTCACTTCTTCACTAATAATCTTACCATCTACAGCTAGTAAGTAATCATTATCATCCGGCAAATTAACTACTGTAGAGACACCTATACCAACTTGTCCATTTTCATTAGGAATCAACATCAGATCACCTCCTCCAGCTTGAATGTATAAAGGAGATGCAGATCCACTGTTTCGAGCTTGGATTTCATTGCCATCCATAGCAATATTTATATCTGTCGAAGATCCAAGTACTAATTCTCCACCACTTGCTAAAGTCACATCATCACCATCTGTGATTTGCACCTTTGCTACGGGATTATTTGTACCTATTCCTACTCTACCTAAATCATCACTACATAGAGACAGATCTCCACTCCAAAACTGAAAATATAACATGGAAGGTGAATCATCATTTCTCGCTAATATCTCATTGTTGTCGAAGCGAAGATGTTGCCCGGTCGGGTTGCCCAATTGAAAAAGTCCCTCACCATTTTCTGAAATATTTCCTGTCCCATTCACATGCAGTTTTGAGTCAGGGCTTTCTATACCAATTCCTACATTTCCTCCTTGATCAATCGTCATATTGAGATCTGCAGCGCCAGTAAAATTATTTGAGGCATCTAAAAATTGAAGATTGCCATCATCATTTACTATTCGCCAGTCTATACCGCCCAACTCATTGTCCCTCAAAAAATCGATGCCTGACTGGCCACTTCCTCCAGTAGTACGGTGTACAGTTACAAACTGATCAGTAGTACCTGCGACGTGGAGTCGTGAAAATGGAAATTCAGTACCGATCCCAACATTACCTCCTAGATTAATAGTCATATTAAGGTCTGAAGCACCTGTGAAATTGTTTATAGCATCACGGAATTTAAGGTTGCCCCCATCATTTACAATCCGCCAATCTGTGCCGCCAAATTCAGTGGATCTCAATAAATCTATGCCTGACTGGCCACTGCCAGTTCCTCCAGTAGTACGATGTACAGTTACAAACTGATCAGAAGTACCTGCAACGTGGAGTCTTGAGAAAGGAACTTTTACACCGATTCCTACATCTCCTGATGAACTAATTGTCATATTAAGGTCTGGTGGGCCTATGAAATTGTCAATTGCGTCAAGAAATTGAAGGGTTCCACCGTCATTTACTATTCGCCAATCGGTCGAGTTAAACTCTGTGCCTCTTAATAAATCAATCCCTACTTCTCCACCTCCTATAAGAGTTTTATGCAATGTTAAGAATTGGTCCGTTATTCCGGAAACATGCAAATGAGAAGTTGGACTTGATGTTCCGATCCCAATGTTCCCACCATCGGGTTGTAAATGTAATGATGTAGGATTTGCTAGTGCTGTAGAAAAGCTTTGAATCCTATTAAAGTCCAATTCTAAATGCAACTCAGATCGATCTCCCAAAAGCATCAATCCTCCAGGTGTCAAAACTTGACCTGAACTTGAAACATGAAAAGGTGCATCTGGAGAATTGGTAGCAACTCCTACATTTTGGGCACCTGCTATTGGAGCGGAAACAAGGATAATAAATAGTATCTGTATTACGGTGACTAAATTTTTCATGATTAGATATTTGAAGGTTTTTATTTTTTTATCATTACAATATTACAGGCTATTAAAATGTAAAAATTAACAGATTTGTAAATGGTCAGTTTCAGTTTGAGAATGGGAGTAACGAGTTGGTAGAAACTTTGGAGAAGCCTCAAATTAATAACGCAAAGAACTAATAACATGAACTAATTGCCTCAATTGCATCTGGAATAATGCTCTAATATGGTAGTGATTTGAATAAAAATAACCAAACCATTGTAAAGATAAATAGGGCTAACGCATCAAATATTATTTATAGCAACATATTTCATATGGATCATTTTGATCTAGAGGAATAACAAAAATTGATTAGAATAGTTTGCCCAAATAATCGCAGAACGATGATACTATTTTAGAAACTAATATATTGCAAACCTGACTTCAGCGAGGTCATACAACCAGCTAATGCCACAAGATAAATATGAATTTGATTTTATATACTGCTATCATGTATGACCTCTCTGAGGTCATAAGGTAAATTATACATATGTGCTAAATTAGTATGACCTCTCTGAGGTCTCGAATAAATATTAGATATATTGACACAGTGGAAATTAGCCGCTAGGACAACCACTTCTAAATATTATTTATAGTAATAAATTGCATATAGGTCTTATTGATTTAGAAAATCAATACAATTTGATGCGTTTGCCCTAATAATCGCAGAGCGATTATACTATTTTAGAAACAAATATATCACAAACCTGACCTCAGCGAGGTCATACAACCAGCTAATGCCACAAGTTAAATATGTATTTGATTTTATATATCCCATTATTATGTATGACCTCTAAGAGGTCACCTGGTAAATTATACGTATATGCTAAATTAGTATGACCTCTCTGAGGTCTCGAACAAATATTAGATACATATATTGACACAGTGGCAATTTGCCTATAGAGCAATCACATCATAACTTCGGGCGATGCCCCATATATGCATCTCAATATGTAGCCTGTAAGGCTACCACATAAACTGTCGAACAGGGTTATAACCTACCCCTTCAGGAAACTGATGGTATGTGACATTCATATTTTGGGCGATGCCCAAAGCTCTAAATTTAAAGCCTTACAGTATTTGTCCAATAATTATATCTAAATAAAAGTTACCGAATTATGGTTAAAGAATACCTATGTAAATACAAGCTAGAATTACTCTTATGGAGCTGGGTTTGGAATCAAATTATGGACATTTTCTATTTCGCTTAGAATGTCATTTGAAAGTTGGATATTACTAGATTCAATATTCTCTTTTAGCTGATCTAAATTCGTAGCTCCGATGATTGTGCTGGTCACAAAAGGTCTGCTATTAATAAAAGCCAAAGACATTTGAGCAGGGCTGATCTCGTATTGATCTGCAATTTTCAAGTACAGAGCTGTAGCATCATAACATTGAGAACTGTCATATCTACTCATTTGTTTGAACTTATTTCTTCGATCTGTACTTTTGTCTTTTCCAGTATGATATTTTCCAGATAACAAACCAAATCCCATAGGTGAATATGCCAGCAAACCAATATTCTCTCGAGTTCCCATTTCTGACAGCCCAACTTCATAAAGTCTATTAAGAAGTCCATAGGGGTTTTGAATACTGACAGGTCTCTTTGCACCTGATTTGTCCGACTCACTGATAAATCGCATTACTCCCCACGGTGTTTCATTGCTCAAACCATAAGAACGAATTTTACCTTCTTTAACCAGATCATTGAGCGTATTTACAACTTCTTGAATATTATCTTCCCATTTTTCATTTTTGTCCTCCGTAAATCCTCTTTGACCAAACATATTTGTGGTTCTTTCTGGCCAATGCAATTGATACAAATCGATATAATCTGTTTTCATTCTTGTTAGACTTCTTTCTAAAGCCTCATGAATTCTTGGTTTAGAGAAGCCTAAGTTTTTAGCAACATACTCTTCCAAATTTGGGTCTGGTCCGGTAACTTTTGTCGCTAAAACTACCTGATCTCGTTTTCCGGACTTGGCAAACCATGTTCCTATGATCTCTTCAGTTTTCCCATTATTCTCAGGAGTAGAAGGTACAGCATACATCTCTGCAGTATCAAAAAAATTAACCTCCATGTCTACTGCCATATCCATCTGAGCATGCCCTTCACTTTCTGAATTCTGCTCTCCAAAAGTCATTGTCCCTAAACATATCTCACTTACTTTGATATCCGTCGTTGACAGCATATTATAATTCATACATCTTATTTTTGAAGTCTATAAAATACTAATTTTCATAGCTATAATGGCTAATTCAGTTTACTTCTCTTCTCTTACAATTTTAGAACGTAAACTTTTCAATTCCTTCATTAATTGATCTTGATCTATTTCGTCTATCTGCTCTACCCTCATACATTTATCAAGCAATAATTCATCTTGAGCTCTACCCAAATTCATAGCTAATGCATATGACATATCTGGCTTAAATGTTACCAATGAATACTTAGAATAGTATTCGGGGTAATTTTGTTCCAGTAACATCTCCAACTTTCTCTTTTTCATAAAAGCTGGATCGTTTACTTTGTCTTGCATTTCGATAAAATTATCAATAGCTAAATCTGCAATAGCATTAGTGTTTTCTACTCTGGCATGTTGAAACTTTTCAAACAACAATTCCCAACTTTCATCACCATATTCTTCTAAAACATCATCAAAAACACGGACGTCTTCAAAAGAAGCATTCATGCCTTGTCCATAAAATGGAACAATAGCGTGTGCAGCATCGCCCATCACCAAAGCTTTGCCATAAGCTTGCCAAGGATAACATTTGATAGTTCCTAAAGTACCTACATCATTTCTCTTGTACTCTTCTTTATAGTGTGGAATATGAGGTAGTAGATCTGGATAATATTCTTCAAAAAACTGAGTCAAATTTTGCTCATCATCTAATGTCAAAAACCCTGCATCGCCTCCATAAGGGTGAAACATAGTAAGCGTAAAACTACCATCCATATTGGGCAATGCTATGATCATAAACTTCCCTCTCGGCCATATGTGTAAAGCGTTCTTTTCTATTTTATATCCGCCATTCTCAGCAGGAAGAATACTTAATTCTTTGTATCCAGACCTTAGAAAATTCTGAGAATAGTTAAATAATAGCCTCGTCGTCTGACTCATCATTGCCCTTCGCACTACAGAGCCTGCGCCATCAGTACCAATAATAATATCGTTTTGGATGTCTGTTGATTCTTGAGTAATATTATCTTTGAAAGTAGCAATTCCTGGCTCTAATTCTACATGGGTACAATTGCTATTAAAGTGAAGATTAATATTGTCTAATTTTTCTGCTTCATCCAATAAAATACAATTCAAACCACCTCTTGGCACAGAATTGATATAATCGCTTTCTCTACCGCTATATGGAGACAAAAATGGCTCTCCGTTTACCGGATGAATCTTCCTGCCGTACATAGGAATACAATATTTCAATACTTCTTCTTTCAACCCCACTCTATCTAATGCCAAAAGGCCTCTTGGCGACAGCGCTAAATTTATAGACCTTCCAGCGCTCATATCTTCTTTACGCATATCACTGCGCTTTTCATGCAATTCTACCTGATATCCTTTTTGACCCAAACGGATGGCCAATAAAGCACCACATAGTCCAGCTCCGACGATTGTTATTTTTTGATTTGAAGACATCAATTAAGTTGTGATTTTAAAATTTGTGAAAATAAGAATACATCTTCATATGAATTATAAAGTGCAGTAGGTGCTATTCGGATTACATCTGGTTCACGCCAATCGGCAATAACTCCCGCTTTAGTGATTTTATCAAACAGCAATTTATTAGCATTTTGCACTTGTATAGACAACTGACTTCCTCTTTTGTACGGATCTTTTGGTGTAATAATTTTTATTCTATCATTGCCAATATCTTCTATTACAAATTCACAATAACTTGTCAGTGACTTTGCTTTTTTTCTCAAATTATAAATACCTGCTTCTTCAAATAATTCCAACGACGCCTTGATAGCTGCCATTGATAATATAGGAGGATTACTAAGTTGCCAACTTTCTACTCCTGGAATCGGATCAAATCCATCCCTCATCTTGAATCGTGTATCTTTGTTGTGTCCCCACCAACCCGCAAACCTTGGCAAATCTTTGTTATGTGCATGTCTTTCATGAACAAAACAACCGCCTAAGCTACCTGGACCAGAATTCATATATTTATAAGAACACCATACTGCGAAATCAGGACCTGAATCATGCAAATTTAATTCTACATTTCCAGCTCCATGAGCACAATCAAAGCCAACCATACATCCTTTAGAATGGCCTAGTTCAGTGATCCGTTTCATGTCAAAAAACTGCCCAGTATAGTAATTTGTATTCCCCAACATGATGAGCGCTATTTCTTCTCCCTGTTCGAGAATTACTTTCTCAATATCTTCTTCTCTAATTAAAGATTCGCCTTCTCTTGCTGTAAGCTGAATTAGATTTTCTTCTGGATCTAGTCCATGAAATTTCAACTGAGATTCAACTGCATATTTATCAGATGGGAAGGCATCGAATTCTATCAATATCTTTTTTCTATTTCCTTTTGGTCTGAAAAAAGAAACCATCATCAAATGCAAATTCACTGATAAGGTATTCATCACCACAACTTCTATCGGTTTAGCACCCACTACATTTGCCATTGCTTTTGTTAGAAATTCATGATATGGCAACCAAGGATTCTTTGCATGTAAATGTCCCTCGACTCCATAATTTTTCCAATCCTCCAATTCTTGTTGGATAGCAGCTTCCGTAGATTTTGGCTGAAGCCCTAATGAATTGCCACAGAGATAAATGTATGGTTGTCCATTTTCTTGCATGGGCAAATAAAACTTGCTTCTGAAATGTCTAAGTGAATCTTCCTGATCCATCTTCTGAGCAAATTCTAAAGTATTGTGAAATTCCATTTTTTAATTTTATTCGAATTTTAATTTAACTATTGTTATCGAACATCTCACGACAACGATCTACCAAGCCATCTCTCAACATTTGAAGACCATATCATATCTCTTTCTCCATCAGTAATCACATTTTCTTTTACAGCATCATCAATTACTTTCCCTGGATAACTATTAGGCACAGATTCCATTTCTCCCAGTGGATATGGGTCATCTAATCCAGCTACCACTTGTCCCACTCCCTGTCTCTTTATCAATAATTCTAAAGAATCAACATCATGCACCAAGGTATCAAAAAAGACATTTTTAGCACCTAATGATTCTTGAGGGCTTTTTGCTCCTTCAAACAAATCTGGTCTTCCATTAAAGCCTTGCATTCTCCGTCCTATATTAACTTGTCCAAATTGATTTCCATGAGCATAACACGTCCGTACATCAGGGTATTTATTTGAAAAATCAAGCAAGGTAAACATATGATAGTGATCTGCCGTCTGAGCGCACATCCAAACCAAATGAAATCTCCAAAATTGATCTTTAAGGTTTATCATTTTAGGAGCGTCGTATGGATGGATTTCAACCGCAAGTTTTAATTCATTTGCCAATTCAAATATTGGCTTTGTACTTTCATCAGCAGATGATATCCATTCTCCATTGACGTTTTGAAAATGTGTTGGCAGGCAGAGAAGTTTGAGATTTAATTTTGAAACAGCCCTTTCCATTTCTTTAAGGGCTTCATCTATAAATGCTGGTTGTATTACAAACCCACAAGTGAACAATTTAGAATTCTTACATTGTACTTTTGCATGAAAATCATTTTGAAATCTAATCACATCATAAGCAACATCTCTTTCCAAGCCATTGCAGTACAACTGAGACAAAGTGATCAATACCTCGTGATCGATCTCATTTTTGTGCATCCACGCTATCTTCTCTTCCAGAAAAAAACTAGGATCGGTTATAGGTCGTTTCCATGTACCTTGGCGCATAAATTTTCGATCATCATCTACCCAGAAGAGTTTCTTCTCCTTCATAAATCTTGGAATATCTTCAGGCTCTGGAAGCAAATGACCGTGTGCGTTTATTTTTTTCATTCTTGACATATTCAACACTTCAATACATTTTAGTATTGAATACAAACATTTTTTGTTTCTGTAAAAAATCGCAAGGCCTCAAATCCTCCTTCTCGACCTATCCCTGATTGCTTCACCCCTCCAAATGGTGTACGAAGATCTCGATGCAACCATGTATTAATCCAAACTATTCCAGCCTCTATATCTCTTGCCATTCTATGCGCTCTTGTCAAATTTGAAGTCCACACAGTAGAAGACAAGCCATAAGGTGTCCCGTTTGCTAATTCAAGTGCTTCTTCATCATTTTCAAATGGCATAATGGTCACTACTGGGCCGAATATTTCCTCTTGATTTGTTCTACAATTGTTAGGCAATCCTTCTATTATTGTTGGTTGAATATATAGTCCATTCTCTACTCCTTCAGGATGCACCGCTTTGCCTCCACACAATATTTGTCCACCTTCAGATTTCGCTATCTCGATATAAGACAATATTTTTTCATAATGCAGTTTTGAAACTATAGCTCCTATCTTTGTCTTTTCATCAAGCGGATTGCCAACAATCAATTCTTTTGTCTTCTGAACAAAATCTGCTTTGAAACGATCATAGATCTTTTTCTCAACATAAATCCGTGATCCACACAGACATATTTGTCCTTGATTTGCGAAAGAAGAATGAAGTGTTGTTGCCAACATTTTATCATAATCACAATCTGCAAATATCAAATTTGGATTCTTCCCACCCATCTCTAATGATACCTTCTTGAAAGCTGGTACAGCTACCTTAGCGATTTCTGCTCCGACTCTTGTACTCCCAGTAAATGATATCGCTTTTACTTTAGGATGTGAAGTCATGAAACTCCCAACATTCTCACCAGTCCCATGTATAATATTTAATACCCCTTTTGGCAAGCCTACTTCGATGCAAATTTTGGCGAGTAGAAATGCAGTCATCGGAGTCACTTCAGATGGCTTGGCTACTACGGTATTGCCAGCTGCTAATGCTGGAGCAATCTTCCAACTAAATAAATACAAAGGTAAATTCCAAGGAGAAATACATGACACTACGCCTAACGGCTGTCTTAATGTATAATTTATGGCAGTACCCATATCATGTGATTCGGAAGCGAACTGGGTAATCGCATTGCCAAAGAATCTGAAATTTGAAGAAGCTCTAGGGATGTCTACTCTCTTTGCCAATTTCAAAGGTTTTCCATTATCTACACATTCTGCCATTGCCAATTCTTCTAATTTGGCTTCTATGGCATCGGCAATTTTTATGAGAAATGCACTCCTTTCATTGATACTCAATCGTGACCATGCTGGATATGCTTTTTGTGCTGCTTCCACCGCTTTATTCACATCCTCTTCATGAGAATCTGGAAGCTTGGCATATTGTTCTTCAATTGCAGGATTCATTACAGGCAGCCAATTATTTGATTCTGCCTGTGATAATTCCCCATCGATATAATTTAATATTTGGATCATTCTATTGGGCTTGTTGACTTGTAAAATAAAATCCCAAAGCTTTTTTTATCTCATCTGGCAATTCTGGTAGCTCAGATCTCGGAATCAACAACGTAGAAATATTATGCAAATCTTTAAAGATAGGGTGCTTTATAGCCGTCTCTCTTAAGTAAGCAAAACCAGAAGAGCCGCCTGTCCCGATTTTATTACCAAGCATTCTTTGCACCATCTGGGAATGTCTGAAGCGCCATGTGGTCATTCCATCATCAATTTCTATAAAGCAATTAAGTAACCTAAAAGGTAGGTGTAGCAATGGCTCATCTCTATACAAATTGATCAATAAAGCAGCTATTGTTGCTTTATAACTCATTCTCAACTCCCCTTTAGCAATCCGTTCTTTATGTTTTTGTTCATCTAGGACTGATTCAAAATAAGTATCCGTGTTTCCCAACATTTGCAATCTCATCTCCATTTCTTGAGTATTGAGGTACTCAGAACTTTTTATAGCCTTTTCTTCTTTCTCAATCATTTTGGCTACTGCCTTTTTATACAATTCCAAAAAATTGAAATCGCCGATTTGTAAAAAAGGAGTTCTTTCTAGCCAATGTTCCATAGCATCAAAAAGGGTTCGATTGGATGATATGTCCTGAAGCAATTGCTGATTGGGCTCTGAGAAAACTGAAAAATATGGACAGCCATTATAAGTAAGTCTACTTTCTTCGGGAAGTCCCAATAGGTTTTCTACCATTCTAAATTGAAGGCTTTGAAATCCAGAAGCAGGAAAAAGATAATTCCTAAAATCTAAAAAATCCAAAGGTGTCATCGTTTCTATAACTCGAATTTGAGCAACTAATAATTTTTGAATTTCTATTACACGCTCAAGTCTATTGACGGAAGTCCCGATGTTTTTTTCGTCGATATTTTCCTTATCAAATAGGTCGAGCACAGATTCTAATTCATGAATAATCTGCTTGAACCATAATTCATAAACCTGATGTACAATTATGAAAAGCATCTCCTCATGTGCAGGTTCATCTTCCAATTGAGCACTTCTCAATTCCTGGGCATTCAATATTTTATCTAAGCCCAAATAATTTCTGTAGTGAATCGTGCTATATTTTTCTGCGTTCTCTTTCATTCATTTTTTAATTTTCTTCTAACATTCGATTTCTCTGTCTATCAAGGTCAGCATAGTCGTCTTGACTATTTGTTTTATCCTTCATTAAGGACTTAAGTATTAATTGAACATCATCCATCAAATTGCCAACTGTCGACAATACACTTTTGATTTTATTTTGTATAATCCAATCTGAAATTAAGTTGTCAAAAATAATCCCTGGAAATTTTGCAATATTTTCTACCTGCAAAGCTAATCTTTGATTTGAATATCCTATATCGCTCAACTCCTTATTAAAATTTCTAAGTAACAATTTAGCCCTTGAAATCTCTTTCATAGCTCGATCAATTGCATCATGCTTCATAGATTTCTTGTACCGCCCTCCTTTATACTGTGTCATATCCCAATTTCCCCAATCCTTTGCTTTTTTCATGTGTGCAAATACTACTCCCAGCGATTCTAATGTTCGCTCTCCTACTTGAGTAGCTTCTCCTAATTCAACATTGATTTTTTGAAGGTTATCCATTTTTTTAAAAATCAAACTCAATTCATTCCTTAAATTGCCAGGAGTAGTCAAGATTTCATTTTCTCTAATCTTTTTAAAAGCCTCAAGCTTTAATTCTAAATCATCAATTGTTACCAACTTCTTTTCTAAAATATTCTTCTCAAATTCTATTACTTCCAAAGCATTCATTATCTCTTTGTGCTGCAAGGTAACTTGTAAATATTCTTGTCTTTCTTTCTCCAATTGTTGTTCTTTATTTCCCAAGACATTGTAAAAAATAGATTTAATACCAAGTTTTTCTAGATTAGTGATATCCTCAAGTTCCTTAATCATGGATGTCTCGATTTTATCTTTTTTGTAAAGCACGCTATCATATTCTTCCATGGTCGATTCATAGTGTCTTTTGACAGCCTGTAACTCTCCAATTTTGGTGATTGTGTCTTTTATTTTTGATGCTGTTGTTTTTCCTTGCATTGTTATACTGATAAATTGAATGGTAAAAGCTAAATTTAGTGCTTAATTTAAAAACTATACAACTATGGGATTTTTTAGTTCAATTAAAAAATTATTTTTTGCTACTGAGTCAGTTGCAAAATCAGCAGTAGACAAGTCAGTAGACTTTGCAAAGGAGACAACTTCGGACTTAGTAGAAAAAGGCAAAGATATGGCAGAGGATGCAAGCGAAGCTATTTTGGAGAAAACTTCGGGATTGCGAGATGCTGTGAGCGAGTCTGCAGGAGACTTAATGGATAAAGCCAAAGATATGGCTGAAGATGTGGTCGAGAAAGCAAAAGATATCGCAGAAGATGTAGCGGATAGTGATATTATGAGCAATGCAAAAGATGCTGTTTCGAAAGTAGGAGATCAGGTTAGCTCTACGGCTTCTAGTCTTGCTGATAAGGCAAAAGATATAACTGAAGATGTAGCTGAAAGTGATTTCATGGCCAATGCCAAAGAAGCTGTATCTAACGTGGGAGACCAAGTAAGTTCTGCTGCAACGTCTTTGACAGATAAAGCTAAAGACATCATGGATAATGCACCTGAAGGATCTATTTTGGATAAGGTAGGTGATGTTGCTGGGAGTATTGGCGATACTATAAAGTCAGCAGGAGAAACTGTAATGGACAAAGCAAAAGACATAGCTAGTGATCTCGGAGAAACTGAAGTTGTAAAAAAAGCCGCTTCAATATCTGAGAATGTAGGAGACAAAGTACTCGATGCTGGAGAAAGCTTTATGGATAAAGCAAAAAACGTATCTGAATCAGTAGGCGAAACAGTTATTGACAAAGGTGGTGATGCACTAGCAGGAGCAGCTACAATTTCTGAAACTATTGGCGAGAAAGTACTTGATGCAAAGGATAGTTTGATCGAGAAAGCAAAAGAGGTTACAGCTGATTTGGGTACAAAACTTGACGAGACTATTGAAAAAGCAGAGAAAATGGCAGCTGAAGAAGCAGCAAATCCTACACCAAAATATAGTGAGAAAACTCTTGACACAGGAGACTCTTTACTAGATGGTACTGATGATTTTTTTGATAAAGCATCAAAATTTGCTGATGGTGATTATGACTCATTTTCTGAAGGTAAAATTGAAATAACCGACAATGTAACAGCTATACCCCCTAAGGAAATAAGTAAAGCAGCTGGATTTACTGATCATGATGGTGATGGAAATGAGATGATTGATGATGCTATTATTTCAGAAGATGAATAAATTAAAAATACACTGAAATTCTAAAACAACTAATGGATCGAAAGCATGTCCTATAGTATATTTTAGCAATTAAACTACTGCAATAAGCATTCAATTAAGCATATGTCATTGATTAACAATTGACACACATTAAAGTCATTTTTTCAACAGACTTGTGTATATTCACGGTTTAATTAAAAGCATGATTGCTAAATATTAATTTATTAATATTGTCTAGGCAGCGTAATTGATGATTATGTGGTCTAAACATTGTAAAGCAAATCTTGATGTCACCATTAAAGCCTAATAGCTTGACAGAGAGAGACCTTATAGAAAGAAGTTTAAAAGGAGATCGAATTTCTCAGAGGGATCTTTTTGAAATGTACTCTGCTAAAATGTTAGCGGTATGCCAACGTTATGCTCGGCATAGAGCGGAGGCTGAAGACATGTTCCAAGAAGGCTTTATTCGTGTTTTTGCTAATCTTGACAAATTTAAAAGCGACGGGTCATTCGAAGGATGGATACGTAGGATTATGATTAATACTGCTTTAAAAAGTGTTAAGAAGAAGTCCTTTAAAAATGAAAGTATCGGGCTTGAAGATTATCAAGAAAAAGAAAATAAAATCGCTCCTGAAGTTTTTTCAAAACTCTCAGTAGATGATCTCTTATCCCTTATCGACGATTTACCAGACGGATATAGAATTGTTTTTAACTTGTATGCAATAGAAGGCTATTCCCACAAAGAAATTGCTGAAGTACTCAAAATCGAAGTTAGTACTTCACGATCTCAATTGGTCAAAGCCAGACGTATGTTGCAACGAAAAATAGAAGAATTACAAAAAATTGCTGTATGATGCACATTGACAAGCTATTTAAAGAAAAACTGTATAACCACGAAGCGCAAGTGCCTGAAGGAATGTGGGAAAAAATTGTACCCATTACTGAGGAGGAATCTGGAAGAGCCATTTTGTGGTTCTGGTTTGCTGGTATTTTGACCTTACTTCTAGGTGGATATGGTATATACAAAATGATAGGATCAAATTCTCCTGGCCCTACAGACTCAAACACCCTTGTATCTGAAGTCGAAACTACCAATCAACCTGAAGAATTATTAGTTGAGAATAGCTTAATTACGGAATCAAACACCCAAAAAGAAAATATAAGCTCTTTAGAACCGAAGGTATCCATCTCTAGTCCTAAAAGAGTACAAAAAACAGAAAGCTCGACGACAATAGCCAAAGAGAGACAAACCAAAGAAGTAATTTCTCCTTTAAAAAATGTTGGATTAAATAATTCCACAACAATAAATAATTCTAATCAAAGCATAAGTAATACCGTTGAAAATATTTCAAATGCAATAGGGGTTCCAGCAAATCTTGTAATTACTAAGTCTTATATCAATAATGATGGATCGATAATAAAACAAACTAATCTAACTGATGAATCAAGCATCGGCGGCCCAATATATGACGTCATTTTGAATTCAGAAACTAAAGAATTGAATGCTGGCGCTTTACTTAGAATAATTGAGCCACTCGAAAACATCCCACTTCCAGCTTTTAAAAAATTATTAAAAAAAAAGACGATAAACACTATTCTTTAGGAATTCCAGCAGCGACTGAATGCCCGTCTTTTGTGAGTAACAGACTAGGTATGCAAGTAGATCTTTATTGGTCACATGATTTTGCAATACAGTCTCTATCAACTAGTGGTTCTTCGAGCTCAGATCTAAAAAATCTAAGATCTAATAGTGAGTCTCCAACCTATTCTTATTCTCTAGGAGGTCGGTTCGGATTTACTTTTCCAAGTGGAATGGGAATCAAGACTGGACTTAATGTAAGTAAGATTGGTACCTCTTTTAATTATATTGAAACAGATGGTATGGATACTACTTCTATGTCAAATATGATTTCCTCAAAAAATTCATATACTTATGTAGATATTCCAATTTTATTCAGTTGGGAGATGTCAGGAATTGGACCATTTTATTATAATGTCAATGCTGGAGTATTACTTAATATGACTTTTTCTGCTACTGGGCTTTTTCTAGATCCAAATGGCGATGTGGTTAGTTTTACCAAAGGTGTAGAAAATAGGTATAAAGCATATGCTAAAACTGCAGGCACCTCATTTTATGCTTCGTTTGGAATGCATTATGTTTGGAATAAAGTTATCGATTTTGTTATTGAACCCAATATTAGATATAGCCTAGGTCCGATTACTTTAAACGACTATGCGTTAGATGAAAAATTTACAACTGTCGGCTTAATAACAGGAATAAGATATAAATTTTAAAAATAAGCAGCGTTATTGATAAACATCAAGTCTTATAGTTGTAAGATATAAAAGTATATCTTTCAAGCGTGAATTAATAAAAGACCCTTTAAGTCCTACCTAATTCATTATCAAATATTTAAGATTCAGCACTATTCAACTTTACTTACAAAATAGTATTGGTATAATAAGCTTATAATACTTTATTGTACATTCTAAAAAAAGTTATTTTGTGCAAAATTTAGATAAAAGCTATTATTCTTTACCCTTAGAACTTGCTTTATAGAAGTTTGGAAAGGAAATTGCTAAATAATAAGAGAATATAAATACAGAATATCAAATCTCGATAAATAAAAAAATAAATGTCCTTATAGACATTTAAAATCAACTGTATTTTTATTCGTAAATGGGAGCCGCCTGTCTGGGATAAAAGAATTTCGGACAGGCCTTTTTTTTTTGTCTTCTCAGAAAGTGAAGTTGCTTTTCCTCCCCTAGTCCATTAATCTTTTTATTCAATTCCTTTCCTAACTTTATGTTACAAATAGATAGCTATGGATATCAATGATATTTTAATACATCATGGTGAAGAAAGGGAAAAATACTTTAACGCTGTTGCACCTCCAATCATTCAGACCAGTAATTTTGTTTTTGAATCAGTAGAAGAGTTGCGTGAAAAAATAAGTGATGAATTTAATCACCATGTATATAGTCGGGGTAATAATCCAACTGTACAAATCTTAAGAAAAAAGGTGGCTGAATTGGAGCATGCTGAAGATGCATTGATCACATCAAGTGGTTCAGCGGCAGTAGCTATCGCAACTATGGCACATCTCTCAGCAGGTGACCACGTAATTTGCATTGAGAAGCCTTATAGCTGGACGAATAAGTTGGTTACCAAATTTCTACATAGGTTTGGAGTCTCTTATGACTTTGTGGATGGAACAGATATTTCAAATATAGAAAACGCCATCAATGAGCATACTAAAGTCTTAATCCTGGAAAGTCCAAACTCATTGACTTTTGAATGCCAAGATTTGGAAGCCTGTGCAAAGTTAGCTAGAAGTCACAACATCATAACTGTAATTGACAATAGCTACAGTAGTCCTATCTTTCAGAATCCTATTGATTTTGGAATTGACCTTGTCGTTCACTCAGGTACCAAATACTTAAATGGCCACAGCGACGTGGTAATGGGTGTGATCTGCGGATCAAACAAGCTTATTACTAAAATTTTTCATTCTGAATTCATGACACTTGGAGTCAATATTTCGCCAAATGATGCAGCTATGGCAATTCGAGGGTTACGCACCTTGGATTTAAGAGTAAGGAGATCTGATGAATCAGCAAAAAAAATAGTAGAATACCTTAATTCACATCCAAAAATTGAAAAAGTGATCTATCCTTTTTCTGATGACTTCCCACAACAAGCATTAGCTAAAAAACAAATGAGAGGTTGTGGTGGGTTATTTACAATAGTATTAAAGGCAGCTTCAAAAGCTGAAGTTTTAAAATTCACAAAAGCGATTGACAAATTTCTTATTGCTGTTTCTTGGGGTGGATACGAAAGTTTAATGATACCAAGTATTGCTTTTCATGATATGCCAGGAATAGAAGATTCTCCGATACCATGGACCTTTGTTCGTTTGTATATTGGACTTGAGGATCCTGAGTATTTGATAGCGGATTTGGAGCAGGCTTTGGAGCAGATGTAATAAAAAAAATCAGAAAATTCTTTTTTTTAAAGGTATCAATCTAAAATATATTTCAAAAGCTAAACTTGAAATTGTTCAATTTATAACATAGTTCCAATTACAATTCTTAGGAAAATTCCTATTCTTAAAAAGGAAAAATCCTTAACACAATTAAGGGTTTTTAATTCGTCCTTCACTAGTCCATTCACTTAATTTTATTGCACTTTCATTTGATTTACTAAAAGTCTTCTTAATATCAATAAATCTAAAACAATTAGCAAATGGCCTCGATTCAACATTCATTTAACTTTGATACTAATTCTCAAATCGAACTAAACAATTTACGCATCGAAGTTGTATTCCCAAAATATTCTTTTCGTTCAAATGATCAGGAAATACAGCGTTTTGTTGACAAACATCATTATTTTTCTATTTCTCACAATCCTGAAGAAGAAAATTATAGAGTCCATATGCCACTTCAACGGTTGGTAGGTTCAGACATCCAAGACATCTTCGGTTTCTTCCTCTACCATTTTATTGAGATAATTAATCCAAGGTTGAATATCAATGATTTCGGCATACCTTTCACAGTATATGTCAAAGACACAAATGGGCAAGAGATAATGTCCGAAACCTTTGAAGGTATTTTCTACCATAAAAAATCATTCTCTTCTGACTACGATCCAAGAAACTATGATGTGGAGCGAGGCGACTTTTTTCAAACGTATGGACCTCTCGGTGAATTGAACTCTTCTGGATTAGAAATGCTTCCAAGAGATAGAGACAGACAAGTTTTTCTAATCAACAAGGCGACCTTTGAACTCCTTCATTACTATTTGAGTGCGGGAAGAGAAAATGGAGGAATAACGCATCGAGCGGTTCTTGAACTGATCGAAATTCTTACGGATTTAAGTGAAGGATACCCGAAAGCTGTAGCCGCAGAAAATATGATCACTGTAACCCAGTTCGTTGACTTCATGAGTGAACGAGAAATCCCTGTATCTAGAGAACTTTATGATGGACTCCTCGATATAGTAGAAAGACTCTTCGACTTTCCTTTAGCAATTCCAGAAATCCAAACGGTGTCAGTAAATGGTACTATGGCAGTAGAATCAGAAGGTGCTCTCACGATGGAGAATCTAGACTTTTACGATTTGTCTATAGAATATGCTCAAAAAAATAATACACCTAAAATATTGAGATATAACTGGAATAACTCATCTAATGAGCCTTCAGATAATAGTATTGATTTTGCTTTTGCAGAAAACCAGGCTATCATTGCCAATAACATAAGCGGGCAAATAACGGTCAAAGTAAAGGGACATAATGGAGTTGTTCTTTGGGAGAATCAATACGGTCCTATGGATGAAGAACTACAAAGCCTTGAGATTTCTATCAAGGAATATCCTGGTGGAAGTATAGTTTTGGGATCGGATTCAGGCATACCTACAGGAATGAAACGACTACGAGGAAAAGTCTTGCAAAGTGGAAATAAGTACTCTTTGGACGAACTTACGATTGTAGTTCAGGCAAAAATGGAAGGTGATGAACTTTTTCGTATTGTATCAGCGACTCAAACGGATAAGTCAGGAAATTTTTCGATGGACTACCCTTATGGAGACTATATAGAGGCTCAAGCCTTGGTATCATTAATGCCAAATAGTCCAGTCGACCTCACTATAAATACAGACCAATCCAATGAAAGCATTTCAGATGATTTCATCTTCCTCTTGCTTACTGATGCTGAAGTAGTAGATCAAGAAACAGAAACTGAAGGACATGATAAAGATGATTGCGGATGCCATAAACCGAATAAAGCCAAGAGACTACCAGATCAAGAAGACCTTATCTCCTCTGGTGAATATACTCAGGATATTGGAGGAAGTTGTCTCAACCTTTCTACTCCTAACAGAACTCTTAGAGAATACAGTTACAATGCAATAATTCGAACTTCTGATCCTGATGTAGCCAATTATATACTACAAAAAAATGAATCAGATGGGAAAATACAATACGAATTGGTTGGAGGAAATGAAAAGCTAAAACGAGGAGAAGTAGACCTTGACAATCCCATTCGATGGGAAGATTCACCTGATGCCAAGGAGAACCTATCCTTATATCAAGCCGTCACTGTAGCCACTGGACATATCCTTCATTTTAAATCTGTATTCAAAGCTGATGGTTATTCTTTAGGCGATCTGGTATATTCTCTTCCATTGGCACCAGGTCAAAAAAAGCAAATCGTGGTTTTCGAATCTTCACATTCTCTACAAGGTGCAGAATCACAAACACTCACTCAAGGAGAAAGTCTATCAGCCGAATTAATAAGTGATCGATCAATAACTGACCAACTTGGAGGGGGAATCAATGAAGCATTAAGTGGTAAAAGTAAAGCTCACACCTCAGGTATGTCTGCTGGGCTTGGTGCAGCAGCATCTTACGGAGGCATTGGCGGCTCATTAGGAGTTGCAGGAGGTTTTGCTAATTCCAATTCCTCAGCTTCACAGAACAGCTCGAGGAATATCTCACAATTTTTTGGCGAAAAATTACGTCAATCACTCACACAAAATGCCGAAAGTTATCGTCAACTAAATGCGTCCGTGGTGACTACAGTTACAGAAGGGCAAGATTATGGAGTGACTTCAGAAGTGATTGCAAACCACAACCATTGCCATTCATTAACCATGATGTATTTTGAAGTACTGAGACATTATGCCATTTACCAAGAGGTTTCACATGTAGAAGAATGTGTGTTTGTGCCTTTATTGCTCACACATTTTTCGACGGAGAATATCCATAAATGGAAAGATGTACTTGCACCTAACTTACTGCCCATCCCATCGAACACCTATTTAAAATGGCAACACTTTGGAATTCGAAGGTTTAATAGACTTCATCCACTGCTCAAAGCTTTTGATGCCAATGAAAGAATAAAGACAGACTATTCGCGAGTTGAATTCCCTGCAGTCGGATCCACTTATGCTGATGGGCATATTAATAAAATTTCAGGAGAATTTACACTACGAATTGATCTTAAACGCCCAAAAAGTAAGTATGATCGGATTAAATCTTTACCTATTATTACTCAAACATTGACAAGTCAAGAAGTAGATCCATTTGCTACTGCAAAGAAAGGGATTGGTGATTCAATACTTGGAGCTTTTACTGGAGGTTTATCATTACTAGCCACAGGAGCGCCAGGAACCGACATTCAATATAAAACAACCGAGGAGGAAATTCTTGTCAAAGCCCAAATATTTGACGAGTTTATGAGTCTTGATGCCAATTACCAATTGGTTCCCCCAGCAAAATGTATCCGAATCAAGACCTTTAAACCACGTCCTATTAATCTTTTAATGTTCGGTTTTCGGCTTACTGGCACCTACAGTGGTGAGGAATTTTTCGAAGAAGGGATTCTAGATAAACAGCAATGGACCACTTTCGCCCGTATTTTGGATTATAGTGACGTATATAATTTTCTTGAATACTATTTTGCAGGACGCCTGATAGCAGAATGGGATGAAATTTTCAAGCAAGATATTTTGCCAGAAGTCTATAGCAAGATCATTGACAGCATTCGTATTGAAGAATTCAGTTGGGATTTGACAAGTATAGGAAGATATACGGGAGGGCATCGTAGAATGAAAATTAGACTCAGAGGAGATACAGTCAAAAAGCGAATAGACTTACCTAATAACTTACAAATTACTTGTAATGATATTGACATTCGAAGTCTTCAAGGGGGATACACTACTCTTATCATAGAAAATATTAAAATATCATATTCCACAGACCATTTTGAAGGAAGACTATTTCAAGGATATGTTGGAGATGATCTCTTAGATGGTACAACAATTGATATTCCATTAAATTCCAGAGATAAGATCAATCCCCGTAAAGAAGACGACTATTTAGTCAATACACTAATTGAACATCTAAACAGCAATATTGAGCATTACAACAAGATCTTATGGTCCAACCTAGATCCAGACAGACGTTTTATGCTACTAGATGGGTTTAATATACAAACCTTTACTTCTTCTGGTCACCGTGAAGTGAAGCGGAGTTTGGCTTCGGTGGTAAAGAATGAATTAATAACAATTACTGGAAATTCACTAGTTTTTCCAGTAGCCGATGGTTTCAGAATAGGTCGAAATTCCATGTTAGAAGAAATTGGTGATGGGGTATTTCAGGAAACTTCACTCCTAGATTTTTACAAACCTCTCACACCTATGTCACCTTACAGATTAAGTGTTCCTACCCGAGGTGTATTTATGGAAGCCATCCAAGGCAATTGTGATGCTTGTGAAATGGTGAAAGAAAATTCTTCTCAAGATTGGGATAAATTCCGTACTGAAGATCCTACACCTATTTCCCCAGTTATAACACCTACTCCTACCATTACAAATTATACGCCTCAATACAAGGACTTTGCTCAACCTTTGGTAAATATCCAGAATGCTCCAGATGCTCCTGCTCCAGCAGCAGGACTAGCGCAATTATCAGAATTGTTAGGTAAATCTGATGTATTCAAGGACATAACAGGACTTGCAGGCAATCAAGATAATGTAATGCGCACCTATCTCTCAAATCAAGAGAATGCCAAAGCCTTTGCTGAAATGGCCAAGAGTCTTGCTACGCAACAGCATAATACTCAGAATACTGATAGTATTGCTGGTGGAATAGATCGTGCAAGACAGGATGGGACACTCTCAGACCAAGATGCCCAAGATCTTACACGTCAGCATTTGCAGCAACAAATAGATGGTGGAGAATCTGCCCGTGAAGATTCACAATTTGATCGTGAACAAAATCGGCCGTCGCTTTCTGAAGTTGCAGCTGATGCTGTAAACCGAGGACAGACCGTACAGGCAGCACGTACTGATGCAGATGGGACACATGAGTCTATAGATGTGCGTGGTGATGGAAGTGAGAGTAATGAACCAGTAACTCATGAAATTGAAGCCATTCAACAACCATCCTCAATGAGTTGTTGGGCAACAGTAGCTACAATGATGACAAACTGGAAAAATAGCCGCTCAGAACAGATCCAGGATGTACTTAGATTTGCCGGAAATAATTTGGAACCTGCAAATGAGGATTACTATGTGGATATGTTTACATCTGATCACGGACTTCCTGCAACTGAGAAAGGTCAATTTATTAACGCTCTAGGAATGGTGGGAGAACCTCCAGCCAGTTTTGCCAAAAATCAATACGTAAGTTGGTTGCGAAATCATGGTCCACTTTGGATTACAACAGACGATGATTCCAGTGAAGCATTTTCGCCTCACGCTAGAGTTTTATTTGAAATTAGAAATCCTGAAGATTCTGACCCAAACAATGTCCTTTTCTCCTTTATAGATCCAGCAGATGCAACTGTTGTTACCGAAACTTTTCAGGAATTCATAGAATATTTTGAACAAATGGCGCGTGATTCGGATTCTGGAAACCCATTATTTATTCAAGTAGTTAGATTCCAAGACACAATTAATAGAGATTCTGCTCCAGGAGAAGGTGTTTCACATCAAAGAATTAGAATAAAGAATAGATTTAATCCAACTGATAACCAGTTGAACCAAATGGAAGATTACACTGTGAGTATTATTAATGCAACTAATTCACAGGATTTTGCACTATCAGGAAACGGATATAACAACATGAATCTTTCTTCTTTGCCTGATGGAGATTATGGTCTGATTATCACACCAGATTTATCTGTTGTTGGTAGTATTGACTGGCCTAGCCTAGGAAACCCTTCTGGTTCTGCAACTGCACCTAGCAGAATATGGCAAGAATTACGTTCTGGAATTAGGATTGAAAATCATAGAATAATTCGTGCAGATAACGTAAATGTTACTATTAGTGGTAGAAGATTTGATGTTAAAATGCGAGCAGTTTGGCACAAATCTCCAAACCGAAGTTCCAGACCATCTGGTCAGAATCCAGAATCTATAACTATTCATCACACAGCAGGTCGAAGACCATTACCTCCTTTCTTTCTTAAAGATAGGGCACAACAAATAGCAAGTGGTACTTCACCTTCAGATGTGAGGACCGTTTCTGCACATTACGTTCTTCCTAGAGATGGATTTATAACCAAATTGGTTCATGAAACTGAAATAGCAAATCATGCTGGAACAAGTTGGTGGCAAGGAAGAGATCATGTGAACGATTTTACAGTTGGAATTGAAATTGTTCATCACCCTTCAGATGGAGCTTATACAAACATTCAGTATCAGATGTTGACCTCTCTATTACAACAAATTGTAAATGAGTTTCCTTCGATTATGAGATACTCCATTCATGGTCATAATGATATTGGGATACAACGTTCTGGCATTCAACGGTTAGGTCGTAAAAGTGGAGATCCTGGTTTGGAATTTAATTGGCCATATCTAGAAAGCCACGGTTTAGGTATTATACCAAGTACAGAAACAGCAACTTTCTCAGTTCCAATAGACGCAACTAGAATCTATGGTGATCTATTTCATGCTGATCAGTCCATTAGTTTACCAATTCCAGCTAGTAGACGTCCGTCAAATTATTCCAATATCGTACTTGAAATAAATTCAGATCTTGATAGGATAGGTTATTTTACAGCTACATTTAGAACTCATTTTGATACTGCTACACAGCAAGCTATTCACATGTTTAAGGAACATTTTTTTACTGGCTCCAGAAGGCAGGCTTCAAGTTTATACAATGGTCGTTTCGATTTTGAAACTGCAAAAATGTTGAAACGCGTGATTCATTTTTTAGATAACGTATAAATATTAGAATTGAAACCACTTTCACTTTAACATGCTTGAGCCTACTTCTCTTTGAAGTTTAGGCTGACAGAATTGATGCAATATCTTAAGCCTGTTGGCTCCGGGCCGTCATTGAATACATGGCCTAAATGGCCTTCACATCTATTGCACATGACTTCTGTACGTGCATAACCCAAATCATGGTCCGTATCTTCTAGGACATGTTCGCTATCTACAGGTTGATAAAAACTAGGCCATCCAGTACCAGACTTATATTTAGTATCGCTGGCAAACAATTCCAGATTGCATGCCGCACAAGTATAAACTCCTTCTTTCTTAGTTTTCAATAAATCTCCAGTATGGGCGCGCTCGGTTCCTTTTTCTCTCAATACATAAAACTCTGTTTTTGATAATTCACTAGCCCATACCTCAGCAGTTTTTTCGATTTTGTCTATCTTCTCTCCTTTCTGATTTACAAAAGAGGTTTCCTTCACCTTAGTATTCATCACTTTGGCTTCAGCCTTATCCGAGGCTTCTGTAAGTTTTGTTTGTTGCGAATTGCTCTTACAACTCAAAAAACCTACTACCATAAAAATCATTATGTATCTCATTACTATTATTTTTTATCGTTTTAATTTTAATCTTCTCCTCTCAGCCTACTGTCCTGTTCTTTAGCCATTGTCACTAATCGTTTCATAGTTCGAACAATGGCTAAAAATAAGATATGCCCAAAAGTAAATACAACATATAACCACTTATATGAATCTACATTACCTACGGTAGCCCCAGAAAACAGATATGCTATAGTTCCCCCTAAAACAGCCAGCAATACATAACTTAGTATAGATTGCCACCAGTAAGTATTCTGATCGTCTGCTGCCAGACTTAATACACTATTGCCAATGGTAAAGAAAAATGTCATCGAACAGGCTACTAACCATGGCGTACCCTCATCCGTATCGGCCAATCCCAATTTTCCAAAAATCACAGTTACTACTGTAAAAACTAATATAGCTCCAAGAACAGCTCCTGCTTGGATAAACGGAGAAATATAATGTTCAAAAATAGATTTGTCTGAATTAACCATTTATTTAGAAATAGATTAATGTTTGTTTAATGATAAAAACAACCTCGAACCCTTGCTTTTGTTTTACTTATATTGAAGTAATTTCAAAATCACTTCATTGCATAATATATAAAAAATTCAGCTATGAGATACTTATCAATTGCTTTACTTGTAACTTTATTTTATTCATGTAGTCCAACACTTCGATTTTTTTGGAGATACTTATCCTTCTACAAAAGAAATAGATACATTTTATTCACGAGAAGATATTACCGTTGCCCATAAGGTTATTGGACAAATATCAGGATATAGAAGGGCCGGTACCAAAGATGAATTAAAACTAATGATGATAGAAGAAGCTAAAAAGAGAGGGGCAAACGGCATCTTATTTTTATTAAGAAACTCCGACATCCAATATACCCCAGAAACAATAACACCTCTAAAAGCCGACTTGATTCTTTATCAAAAATAACTTTATTTTATGCTTCCAAACAAATCATAATCCTACGCAGACTCAATAAAGACATCTGCAAAATCTCCAATTCTAACGAAATGATCTTTTGCGGAAACTAAAACTTCATTGTCAACCTCTGGGCTAAAGTATTCAGTACGTCCAATAAAGTATTCCCCTTCCTTACGATCAAATAAAGAGCATACGGAATTAATTTTGCTCAGGTGTTTTAATAATGAAATCAAAACCCTAAAGTATCTTTAATATCACTTCCGAGATCCTCACCGAGATCCTTGATTTTATCTGCACTATAACCAACTGCTCCAAGTGTCTTCTTAAGCGCATCACCGCTCATATTATAAACTTTACCCAAGGCATTTGCGACATCCTTGACAGGGTAGCCAATTTTCTTGAAGGTCTTCCCTACTTCCTTTGCACCATAGCCAGCATACTTCATCGAATCTGCTGCACTATAACTTCCTAAATTATAAACATCTTTAAGTCCTCCTGCGACATCATCAATCGCTACTTTGGCCTCTTTCATGATTTTGGCTGCTTCTTTACCTGATTTATTAAATTGATCTTGAAGTACATTTGGTATTTCTCCTGCTCCTTCGATGACAACGTTTACAACCATTTCGGTCCATTTCTTTGCATCGTTGGCAATGTCCTTGAAAAGTTCGAGACCGATCTTCCCTGCTTCTTCCGCAATTTTCGCAACCAAAGATACATAAGTTGTCAGGTATGCATCCAATTCGAATGGGCCTACTGAAAAATCTTCACCTGATCGATTAAGAGAAGCACTGCATGTAATCTTTGCCTGTCCATTTTTGTATTCCGCTTCCAAATATGCTTCTGCCGTAAAATCATCTGCTATCCATCCCAACGCATCTGAAATATTTATACTAAAGTTGTTGTTGAAATTAAACATGAAGTTTGCAATGAATTCATTCCTATTTTTCAGGGTAACAAAAATCCTTGAACTAATACCCATTGCAGAGCTTTCGAAATCAAACATAATTCCATTATCATCGAGGCTTGCATTCAGATCCCCACCAAACAAATCAAGCAAACTGGCATTAAAACTCACATTGAGATATGGAGAAGACGAGGTTTGTACCTGCAATATCGGCCCGTCTTGTTTTACAATTTGCTGGTCCGTAGTATTGCTGAAAACATCTTCGAGAGGCTTGGTGTTATCTATATCATTTACTACCAGATTATATTTAACAGGATTACCATTCCAATCTACTTTACGGCTGACACCTTGCCCATTTCCAGTTATATATAATATACTTGAACCATCTCCAGTCTTAATATCTATAGGATTGCATTCAAATTCTGCGTTAAGGTGATCAAGACCATTCAAATAAAAGAGTCCGTAAAAACCAAAATCCAATATATCAACTGCACCACGGGCCGAAATTCCGCTTTTGGACATATCTCCATTAGGCAGTACAACAGAGGAAGGTGCATAAAAGAACTCCAATTGCGAAAGTGAGACATTGGTATCTATCCTGGCATTCGTATTTGTGAATATTTCCATCATCTGATTGACATCCAGTTGAGCCATATAGAAAGACAGGTACATTACTTCGACCGTCTCACCTTGAATATTCAATACCAAACCAAAGCGATCATCGTCCAAAGGCACACTACCTTGATTGCCAATGTAGCATTGACCTGTAAAGCCAAAATCAACGCCCGGTGGTTCGAAAAACATACCCACTTCGCCACCAATCTCTGTTACATGAAATCCCTTAAGCTCAGGAGGTGTGAATAAGTATGAATTTCCAGAAGTAACGTCAAGGCCAAGATTTATTTCTTTCTCATTGACGACCCCCGATACTTTGGCTTGTATATTCGTACCCAAAACATTGATCGAAGTATCACCCATCAACTTTACCATAAAATTCATATTGGCAGGATTGAAATCTATGGATAAAGTAGGCTGATTGATCGGAAATCGACCACTATTCCCTGGCAGGGTGATCTTCAAATCATCGAATATGAGCAGTAAGCCAAATCTGCCACTGGTACCAGCCTCTACTTCCATTCTTACGCTCGGCTGGTCTGGAAAAACATCATCGAGAAGACCAAAAGCCTGACTTATTCCGGCTAGGTCTGTCAGTGAGATGGTAGCGCTTATTTTCTGGGTAGACAGCGATTCACTTTCATATTGCGCATCGCTAACTTGAATATCAGGAAGTTGAGCAGGATAGGTTACGCCTAATGCATCTACAATAGCACTTAGAGTCGTGAGGTTGGAGTTTGACATTTGCTGTGTTTTTGATGTGTAGCTAAATATAATGAATAACACCATTAAAAGATAAATATTTATCTTTTAATACTTGCAATAAGGAATGATACATTAATAAAGTTCTCTTTTATACGTAGGTATATTATTTTTCAACAAGGCAAAAAACGTAGACAATGCAGGGCATTGGCGAGGCTTTTTAACGATGTAGAAAGATAATATAACAAGTAGAAAATGTTACTTTATTATTGAATCATTCCTAAGACATGCCACTAACCAAAAACATAAAGATATCGGTTTACGGATTCTCAATAAGATAGAAAAAACTGCGCCCTGATTCATGAAGATGCGATTACACTACCCGGCCATAAAGATCATAATCCTCAGCAGATTCAATAAACACATCTGCAAAATCTCCGATCCTCACAAATTGATCTTTAGCAGAGACAAGAACTTCATTGTCAACCTCTGGGCTATCGTATTCAGTACGTCCAATAAAGTATTCCCCTTCCTTACGGTCAAATAATACTTTCATTGTCTTTCCGACTAATGCTTCATTATTTGCCATGGAGATATCTTGTTGAATCTCCATAATTCTATTCGCTCTTTCTGCTTTCACTTCTGGATCGATATCATCTTCCATTTTGTGAGCTATAGTGTCTTCTTCGTGAGAATATTGGAATACGCCTACTCTATCAAATTTCATGTCCTCAACAAAATTGCATAGGCTGAGAAATTCTTCTTCTGTTTCTCCTGGATGTCCGACTAAAAAAGTGGTTCGGATGTTAATACCAGGTACTTTTTCCTTAGCGATTCGAATCAACTCTCGTTGTTCTGCTTGAGTGATTTGTCTTCTCATTCGGGCCAACATGCCATCATCAGCGTGTTGTAAAGGAATATCTAGATAATTACAAATCTTGGGCTGACGCGCCATGGCATCAAAAATCTCAATTGGAAATTTTGACGGATAAGCATAATGCAAACGAATCCATTCTATCCCTTCTACTTCACATAAAGCATCCAATAACTCTGGAAGTGCTCTTTTCTTATAAATATCTAAACCGTAGTAAGTAAGTTCTTGCGCAATAAGCATCAATTCTTTCACTCCCATTCGAGCCAAATTCTCTGCTTCTTTTACCAATGCTTCAATAGGCTGAGATATATGCTTACCTCTCATCAATGGGATTGCACAAAATGAACATGTCCTGTTACACCCCTCAGAAATTTTTAAGTATGCATAATGCATCGGAGTAGAAATCACTCGCTCTCCTACTAATTCATGTTTGTAATCTGCCTCTAGTTTTGCAAGCAGTCCTGGCAATTCCATTGTCCCGAAATAAGCATCTACTTCTGGAATCGCTACCTCCAAATCATCTTTGTATCGCTGAGATAAACATCCTGTAACGTATAGTTTTTCAATTCCCCCTTGCTTCTTCACTTCAGCATATTCAAGAATAGTATTCACCGATTCTTCTTTTGCCAAATCTATAAATCCACAAGTATTGACAATTACAATATTGGCATCTTGTTCTTCGCTTTCATGTGTAACGTCAATATCATTTCCTTTAAGCTGGGTAATAATGTTCTCAGAATCAACAAGATTTTTAGAGCATCCTAATGTTATAACATTTACTTTATTCTTATCAAGCGTCCTTGTCTTCATATGAAATCAAATTAACTAAACTATTTTCTCTTACCACCTATTTTCCTCATTCTCAAACTCAAAGGAGTTACTTCTAAATATTCATCTTCTCGAATATATTCCATTGATTCTTCTAAAGAGAAATTGATTTTTGGTGCTATTTTGGCTGCATCATCCGCTCCTGACGAACGCATATTAGAGAGTTTTTTTCCTTTGATTAAGTTCACATCCAAATCATTGTCTCTGCTATTTTCTCCTACTACTTGACCAATATATATTTCTTGTCCTGGATCTATGAAAAACTTACCTCTATCCTGAAGTCTGTCAATTGCAAAGGCTGTAGCAGCACCTTGTTCCATAGATACCAATGAACCTTTTAATCTTGAAGGAACATCACCCTTAAATGGAGCATATTCTTTAAATCTATGTGTCATAATCGCTTCTCCTGCAGAGGCTGTAAGTACATTATTTCTTAAACCAATAATTCCTCTTGAAGGAATCTCAAACTCTAAATGTTGTACGTCTCCTTTTGGCTCCATTATCGTCAACATTCCCTTTCTCATAGAAACCAACTCGATTACCTTACCAGAATAAGCTTCGGGCACATCGATTACCATTAATTCAATTGGTTCACACTTCACTCCATCAACCTCTTTAAAAATCACTTGTGGTTTACCTACTTGAAGTTCATAACCTTCTCTCCTCATTGTTTCAATCAAAACAGAAAGGTGCAATACCCCTCTACCAGATACATTGAACTTATCTTCCGTATCTGTATCATCCACTTGCAAAGCAAGATTTTTCTCAAGTTCTTGATACAATCTATCTCTTAGGTGTCTTGATGTTACATATTTACCTTCTTTTCCAAAAAATGGAGAATTGTTGATCGTAAATAACATACTCATAGTAGGCTCATCCACCTTGATTCTAGGAAGTGCCTCTGGATTTTCCAAATCAGCAATAGTATCACCAATATCAAATCCATCTATTCCAATCAATGCACAAATATCTCCACATCTCGCTTCTTGCACTTTCACCTTAACTAATCCTTCAAAAAGATGGACTTCTTTGGCTCTTACTTTCTTATTCACACCATCTGCTTGCATAAGCATAAAATCAGTATTCTCCTTAATGGTTCCTCTTACAATTCGCCCAATGGCCATTCTACCCGTAAATTTCGAGAAATCCAGAGATGTAATACGCATTTGAGTTGGTCCTTCTACGAAAGGTGCTTCTGGAATATGGTCAACTACAGCATCTAACAATGGTGTAATACTATCAGTCTTAATCTCATGATCAAAACTCATCCATCCAAATTTTGAAGAACCAAAAAGGGTAACAAAGTCTAATTGATCTTCAGTAGCACCAAGATTAAACATTAAATCAAACACATCACTCTGAACTTCCTCTGGTCTACAGTTTTCTTTATCCACTTTATTTACAACTAAAATTGGCTTTAAACCCAATTCAAGTGCCTTAGTCAATACAAATCTTGTTTGAGGCATTGGTCCTTCGAATGCATCTACAAGTACCAACACACCATCAGCCATCTTAAGTACACGCTCTACTTCACCTCCAAAATCGGCGTGACCTGGAGTATCTATGATATTGATCTTGGTATCTTTATAGTTTACAGATACATTTTTACTTAAGATCGTAATGCCTCTTTCTCTTTCCAAATCATTGTTGTCAAGGTGCAATTCTTGTCTTACTTTTCTTGAATCCATGGCTTGACATTGATCAATGATCTTATCAACGAGTGTCGTCTTTCCATGATCGACATGTGCTATAATTGCAATATTTCTTAATGAATTCATATTCTATTTTATAAATCTAATTTTGAGAGCAAATATTACTGCTCTCGATTTGCTATTTGCTTGTTTGATTGAAATTTTAAACTTTCAGATATTAAATAAAGACTAATCTTCATTACATCTAATGTCTCTTCCTTTAAGGTTGATATTCGTAAAATACTTAGATACAGATTTTGAAACAGATTTATCCAAATCAAAAACAGTGTGCATTTTAGACATTTTTATATCACCTATCGATTTCCGTTTTACATTACCATTTTTACTGATAAAATCCACCAAATCACCAACAGACATCTTATCGACTTTACCAATATTGATAAACATTTTTGAAAATCCAGAATTCTCACTTTTCCTTTCTGGTCTTTCCTCACTTCTACCTTCTTTTCTATCTCTTCTATCTGGCTTATTTTCTCTTCCTCTATCTGAACTCCTACGTCCTCTGTCATCATCTCTTCTTCTTCTATCTCCTTCTCCTCTGCTACTCCCTCTTTCTTTATCTCTTCGTTTATCCCTATCTCTGCGACCATCAGACTTACTATCTCTTTTCCTACCATCTCTTCTATCGCCTCTTTCACGTCTATCGCCTCTATCACGTCTATCGCCTCTATCTCTCCTACTATGTTCATCGAGATTAAGATCATCTTGAATAACATTTTTCTTTTTGATCTTTTTCAATTGCTGTGCCAACAATTTAGCTACAATTGTGTCTTTTTCTAATTCTGAAAGTTGGACTAATACTTTATCAAGCGTCTCTTTTGGAATTTCTGTTTCATCTGATTCCAATAATTTTTCTGACCACTTCTCGATTCTTTTGTCTAACAATTCAGCATATTTAGGCAAGAGCACTTTCTCAAACTCAATTTTTAGACTTCTAGAAATTTGGTTCATCTTACTTTTATCCTTTGGGATCAGTATTGTAAGTGAAACCCCTTTTTTACCTGCTCTAGCCGTTCGCCCGGATCTGTGTGTATAATAAGATGGAGAATCTGGCAAGGTATAATGAATTACGTGAGTCAAATTATTGACATCAATACCTCTTGCAGCCACATCGGTAGCCACCATAATATTAATGGCACCACTCCTGAATTTTTTCATCACCTTATCTCGTTGACTTTGAGATAAATCTCCATGGATAGCTTCTGCTCGATATCCATCTCTACCTAATTCATCAGCAAGGTCTTGCGTATCCATTTTGGTTCTACAAAAGATAACTGCGTATAATTCAGGAATATAATCTATAATTCTTTTTACTGCTTCCGCCTTATCTCTTCTATTGACTAAAACATATTTATGAGAGATATTCTGATTGATAATATTTTGTTGATCCACCTTTACTTCAATCGGATCCTTCATGTAAGTAGAAACGATGTGCTTGATTTCTTTAGGCATAGTTGCTGAAAACAACCAAGTCTTTTTATCGGGATTGGTTCCTACCAAGATTTTGTCAATCTCTTCTTGGAAACCCATATTCAACATTTCGTCAGCTTCATCAAGTATTAAGTAGTTGATATCTTTTAGGTTTACTACTTTCCTTTTGATTAAATCAATAAGTCTACCTGGAGTTGCGATTATAATGTGAGGCGTATTTCTTTTAATTTCACGAATTTGGTCAGAGATTGAAGCTCCTCCATAAACCAGAGAAATGTATAATTTCTTCTTATACTTCGAAAAATTCCTCATTTCAGCAGCAATCTGTTGTACCAATTCTCTTGTTGGGGCAAGTATTATTGCTTGTGTGAAGTTGGCACCGTCATCCATTAGATCCAACAAAGGAAGTCCAAATGCAGCAGTTTTACCTGTGCCAGTTTGAGCCAAGCCCATAAGATCTCTCTCGTTCTCCAAAAGCTGACCAATAGCACTTTTTTGAATCTCTGTAGGAGTTTCAAATCCAATTTCTCCTAGTGCTTTTAATATTTCTGGAGTTAGGCCTAATTCATCAAATGTATCCAAGTATGTAAATTTTGCCGCAAAGGTACGTTTTTAAGAGCACAAAACACCCATTAATTGATTTATTTTCAAAGAGTTACAATTGTTTCTTAATTACCCTATATCACCATTATAAAGAAGATAAAACGCATTTTAATTAAAATTAAAATTCAGGGAATTGGGCAATGGGCTGATATTCTATTGAGTCCATTTATATAACAATACATAATTTCATGTTAATAAATCATAATCATAATATTTGGTGGACTTTTACATCATAGCATTGGCGTGCGATTTGGCCCTAATCATAATGTAAATCAAATAGATTGGCTGTAAGTCAACAATTATTCCTTCATCAGAAAACAAAAAGTATTAATAAAAGCCATTCAGTCTCACATCCTATTTTATCTTTTTACTTGGAATTGAATTCCGCGCTTTAGCATTATTGCCCTGCCGTCAATTGGTTACATAATATTCATACTGAATTCTAGCACATTTTAATTAATTGTCCATCTTTGCGCCATGAAAGATAAATATCCTGTACTCACAGTTCGTAAAGGAAAAGAAGAGGCAATATCAAGAAAACATCCATGGATTTTTAGTGGTGCCTTTTATTCAAAACCTGATAATCTTATCGATGGCGAAGTAGTACGTGTTGTAGACCCCAAGGGTAATCATCTGGCCACAGGTCATTATCATGATGGAAGTATAATGGTCCGAATTCTTTCATTCAAAGACGTAGCAATAGATCAAGGTTTCTGGAACAAAAAGATGAAATCTGCTTATGAATTTCGACAATCCATTGGATTGATTGACAATGACAAAACCAATGCATTTAGATTTATCCATGGTGAAGGAGATGGTGTATCTGGATTGATCATAGATATATACAATAAAAATGCTGTAGTACAATGTCATTCTGTAGGCTGTTACCGAGACATCAAATATATATCCAGCGCATTGGACTATGCATTTGGAGGCACACTGGAATGCATTTACATAAAATCTAAAGGTTCACTTCCCTCTTCATTTGAAGAATATGACCAAGATTATTATATAAAAGGGTCTCCATCTACAACAGAAATATTAGAAAATGGAGTTCGCTTTTCTATCAATTGGGAAGAAGGTCAAAAAACTGGGTTTTTCTTAGATCAAAGAGACAATCGAAAGATTTTAGGTCAATTTTCAAAAGGAAAATCTGTTTTAAACTCCTTTTGCTATACAGGTGGATTCTCAATGTATGCATTGGCAAATGGCGCTACATCTGTACATTCTATTGACGTGAGTAAACCTGCAATGGAAATGGTAGCCAAAAATAATCAACTCAATGAATTTGGAGATAATCACACCATGGATGATGCAAATGTTATGCATGCTCTATCGGATGACAGTATTCCCAAATATGATGTTGTCATAGTAGACCCTCCAGCTTTTGCAAAGAGTGTAAAAAAACGACACAATGCTGTTCAGGCTTATAAACGTCTAAATATAATGGCATTGAAAAAAGTAAACTACAAAGGGTATCTTTTCACTTTTTCATGCAGTCAGGTTGTCGGACCAGAATTATTTTACAATACGATTCGTTCGGCAGCTATCGAGTCTGGAAGGACCATTCGTATAGTACATCATTTGACCCAGGGGCCAGACCATCCTATTAATATATATCATCCTGAAGGCAATTATTTGAAAGGGCTGGTACTTTATGTGGAATAAATAATTCCGAGCGAACAATTGATAATATTATTCATTTTAAGGTGTAGAACTCAGTGCATATCTGAGTCCAAACTCAATACCTATCACATGATTACCTTCAATATTACCAATTTCATATACTTCGGATGAGTTCATCTGAAATATAGGCTGGAAAAAGATTTGATAATTTTGAGAAAAATTAAAGTTCATTCCTAAACTAATAACATAAGACATAAGCATTCTCTTTTGTCCATATTCTATTTCTCTAGCCATCATGGCATCGGAAGTGATGTTACTAGGGTTCTCTCTTATGCTTAGATTTGTGTTTACATAAAAATGAGGAGATAACCCCATTTCCATAAAATAAGAAAACTTACTTTTTCCAAACTCAAATCTTGCTATCAATGGAATTTCAAAGTATCGCTTATCTCTAGATAAAAGGCTACATTGACAAGGTAAAATATCGGCACTAGAGGATAGTCTGTTCAACATAAATTCCTCTTCCACTGTTCCAATTCGAGAATAGCGAAGTCCTGTTTTCATTATTATTCTGTCGGATACCCTAAAATTAAAATTGACTCCAAACTTATAGTTGACAATAACTTCATTAAACTGTATAAATCTATTTTCAATTTGTCTGCCTTCTCCTCCTAAAATAAAATCAATCGAAGTATTAAATTGGGAATAGGAAAGCAATGGAAATAACAAAAAACAGCAAATTGTAATAATTGATCTCATTCGTAATTAGGTTTTTATCAATATATTATGTTTTTATTGGAAACAGGAAAACAAGACTTCTTTAGTCTGTATATCTTTTTGTAATGAACTACCTCGATGCAAGCATACGAGGTGTCACAATGTGCATTTCACAATGACACTTGTTTTTAAATTGATAATTTTTATTTCAATCAAACCTTCGCCTTGTGACTGAACAGTCTCAATGCAATTGAGTTAAGTGCGACAGTACTTCAAGAGAAGGAATGCGTTAGCAACGTGCAGAAACTATTGCCCCTTTAGGCAGCCCACCGCTTACGCGTTCCTTCCTTTAGCAGCTATCTTGGCAGCCCACCGCTAATGCGTTCCTTCACTTATCAGCTATCGCTGCTACATCTTCGATGATCGTTCAGTCATATCTGCGATGACCAGTCAGTCCCCCTCCGCTTGCGCGTTCCTTCCCTTGTCGACTAACGTCGCCACTCTTCGAGATCGGTCAGTCCCCCAGTCATGGCTATGCTTCTTTTCATTCAGATTTAACCCCAAAATAAAATGTCAATAAAATAGAAAAGACAAACTGAAATGCGACCGCTTCACATACACAAATGCTTCAGTTGAAGTTACTTTTTCGATGCAAGCATCGGGGAATTAAACCCCAAGAGGTTAAACCCATGGTTTTTAGATAATTGTGCTAAGAACGACAATATATAAACGGTGCACAACGAGGATGATTTGATGACCATTTATTTAAGTCTAGAAATCCATTATGTTTTTTTGACTCCTAGGTTTCTGACCTACATATCGAAGACCTGATTTGAAATAAATATCACTAAAAACATGCAGATTTATAATTAGCCCAATTCTCAAATTAGGATCTTTTTCCAACTTCGAAATAATACGAGAACAATAAAAAGTAAAAGAGATTACTTTTTTCATTTTCACTATCTTCTTTTTATGTGGTAAGATTTAATCATCTTCCAGTTGTTATGAAAAAAAACATAGCCTGAATACATTGTAAGTGCTAAGGAAGCCAAGAGAGAAATGGAAACTACGCCTTGCAACCATAAAGGATAATATCCAAAATAATACGTTTTAAACATGAAACCAAGGAAGATCAAACCAATTGAACCAAGCTGGGTCACCATTTTGACTTTCCCGCTTTGAACGGCAGCAACCGTTTTTCCCAGATTAAGAAAAATAAAACGATAGCCTGTGATGACAATTTCCCGGATAAAAATAGGAATGACCCACCAAATGGAGAACATACCTAAGAAGGCCAATACTGAATAAGTCATGATGACAAAGACCTTATCAGCTATCGGATCTAGGATTTTTCCGGTCGTGCTGACCAGGTTGTATTTCCTTGCATACCATCCATCAAGCCAGTCTGTAGCAGCAGCGATTGTACAAATTATGCCTACCGCTACCCTGCCCCAGAAGCTTTCCATAAACATGAAAAATGGCACGGTTAACGATACGATTATCCTGACTGTTGTTAATATGTTTGGAAGATTCATGAAAGCACTTTCCTTAATAAGAAGCTAATATACGACTAAGTTACTTTTCGTACACCTCATTTAACGATTTGTTACCACATCCTATTTAAGATGGGGTTACCGGGTTCATCACAGATATAGGCAATAAAAATACCGTAGTGCAATGTCACTCACTTCTCTATTCCGAAAAACTTATCCCTCTTCTAATTCCGAACTCGAGGCCCATACTTCTAACTCTATTTTCAATTTCAAATTCATTAGTACTAGCAGAATACACTCTAAAAGTCGGTTGCATAAAAAGTTGGTAATTTTGTGACAAATTATAATTACCCCCCACCCCAATCACTAAAGCTGTCAAAATCCTTCCATCTCCATTAAGTACAAAATCGTCAATAGCCTCATCTCCATTTTTCGTCCTTCTTATATTTGTTGAAGACAATCTAATATGTGGGGAGATTCCAAATTCTATAAATAAAGAAAATTTCCCATCACCGAATTCATATCTAGCCATTAGTGGAACCTCAATAAATTTTTGATCAAATGAGTTGCAAATTAATTCTATAACATAAGGATCATTAGGAGAAGTTGAATTCCCATTATTGCCATACAAAATATAGCCTTCTAAATTTTGTTTGAACCCTATTTGAACATACCTTACCCCTGTTTTAATTAACAACTTATCATAGCACCTAAAATTAAAATTTCCGCCTATTCTATAATTAACCTTTGATGTAATATGAATTGGAAAAATAGAAAAATTCAGATCCTGGGGAATGATATTGGCACCTTTAAATTCTGCGTAATCTATACTTGATACAATATCGATAGAGGTATGGAATTGAGCATCCATACACGATGTGAACCAACTAAATAAGCATAAAAGTATGGTCTTTTTCATATTCAAATATTTATTTTATTATCCGTTTGGACAAAACTTAGCCCTCTTCTGATTCCAAATTCAAGCCCAAAACTTATATACCTAGAAGTAAATCCAGCTACGCTGGTAGTACTTGGAGCAGAGTTAGAATACATTCTCATTGTTGGTTGTGCAAAAAGTTGCAATTTTTCGGACAACTTATAATTGAAACCTAATCCTATAACATATCCCATCAATATCCTTTTCTCAATGTTTATAGTATTATTATTTATGACAATTTCTGAACCCAGATTCGATGTCTTCGTAACTTTAGTTTTAAGGAATAAGTGTGGTGATATTCCAAATTCAAGATAATAGGAAAACTTTTTATGGCCAAATTCAAATCTCCCAATTAATGGAACTTCAATATATCTCTTAATTGTCGAAATATGCCGATATCTTGGCAATGCTGGGTCAGGCATCCAACCACTTGGGCCAAATTCACTTGGCCATCGCAAATCATCCATTTTTAAAGTAGATCCTAATTGTGCGAATCGGATTCCGGTTTTCATAGTAACTTTATCGAATACCCGAAAATTAAAATTACCTCCGACTCTAAAATTTAATCCCCTTTCTTCAGTCGTCCCAAATGAGGTTGATACATTGGTATAGTCTACACTTACAATAAAATCTACTGAAGTATTGAATTGAGAGATTGCAAAAAAAGGGAAAAATAAAAAGCAAAAATAAATGATGATTTTTTTCATAATAATTATATCTTTTTAGCTCTAGTGGTTTAAGATTTGTTGACTTTTTCAAAAGAAAAGCCTCTTCTAAACCCAAGTTCTATTCCAATACTTCTAAATGCATTTTCAAATTGAAACTGGTTATCATTTGAAACATATATCCGAATAGTTGGCTGAAAAAAGAACTGATATAAATTATCAAAATTGTAGTTCAGTCCTATACCAAAAACATAGCACATAAGCAATCGTTTACCTCCAAATTGTGTGTCGTATGAAAATCTTTTTGTAGTATCAATATTTGATTTAGTTATATATCTTGTCCTAGAGTAGATATGAGGTGAAATCCCAGTTTCTAAATAAAAAGAAAGTTTCTTACCGTCAAATTCATACCTAAAAATTATAGGAATTTCAAAATAACTTTGGTCAATTGTGGAATGTAAATATCTTGGAAGAGAAGGGTCTGGTTTGAAGCCATTGGGTCCAAATTCACCTGGCCATCGCAATTCTTCTCTTTTATTTGTAAAACCTACTTGAGCAAATCGAAGCCCTGTCTTTATATATATGTTATCATACACTTTAACATTAAAATTGCCTCCAAATCTATAGTTATATTTAGGCTTAACACTTACGTTCGTTGAATTAGAAGTAAAGGAGTTATTTACAAAAGTATAATCCATACTAGAAATGAGGTCAAAAGAATAATCAAATTGAGCAAAAGATAAGACAGGGAGAATAATTAAACTCAGTTGAATAAAAACATTCTTCATTTATAATTGGTTTGACGTGATTATAAATATTATACTTTACAAATATAAATAATAGTTATACTCTCCTGTATTCTAAAGATTAAAAGTGTGTATCCCAAATTTCACAAAATGTCAAAATAATCCGAGGAGAGGTCAGAGACCTTCCTCTCGTTTACAGCATTAAGGCTAGGCAAAGGTCTCTGACCTTTGCCGATTCTGAGACTACTTGAAATAATAAAACTAACCATACTGTTTATTACTATTTATTGAAGAGGTAAAATCGCAAATATGTTATATAAACGTAAACGCCAAAGCCTAATTATAAATTACAATCAATTATTCATAAAAAAAATCAAACCATTTTCAACATTTACTTTTTTATAAACATTTCAATCTGCTTTATATACTTTTTATATTCTAACTCAACCTTTTTATAAAGAAAAAACAATCCTATCATATTGGGAAATACCAACGCCAAAATCATTGCATCAGAAAACTTTATTACCGCTTCCATAGTGACAGCAGCACCTAATATTGTAAACAGTAGAAAGATAATCTTGAAGGTCAGGTCAAGAGCTTTCCCTTTACCAAACAAATACTTCCAGGCTTGCAATCCATAATACGACCATGATATTGCCGTCGAGAAAGCAAACATGACAACAGCAATTGCCAAAACGTAAGAAAATCCAGGAATAGAACTATCAAATGCCATTGAAGTGAGATTCACTCCACCAATTCTCTCCCCTGTCGCGATCAATAGTACTTCATTGTTCACAGATTCTCCATACACAAATGCTCCATTGGTATTGAATATCACTATGACCAATGCTGTCATGGTACAAATCACGACCGTATCAATAAATGGCTCCAACAACGCTACCAATCCTTCTGAAGCTGCATATTTGGTATTCACAGCAGAATGGGCAATGGCTGCAGATCCTGCACCTGCTTCATTTGAGAATGCAGCTCTTCGAAATCCTTGGATCATTACCCCTATGATTCCACCAACTACAGTTGCTCTAGGTGAAAAAGCCTCGGAAAATATTTGACCTATGGCATCATCAATCAAAGAAAAATTCATTCCCAATATGATCAATGTAGACAAGACATAAAAGGCAGCCATAAAAGGTACTACCTTTTCAGTTACTTGTGCAATCCGTTTTATACCTCCGATAATGACAATTCCCACTAAAAAGGCAAAAATAAAACCGATGACCGTCCCTGCTGATGAACTTTCAATTCCAAATCTGCTGATAATCTGTGCAGCTGCTTGATTCGATTGAAAAGCATTGCCGCCACCAAATGATGCACCCACACAAAACACTGCAAAGATGACACTCAATATCTTACCTATTCTGGCATACCCCATTTCTTTCAGGCCTTTGGATATATAGTACATCGGTCCTCCATAGACAGTACCATCTGCATCTATATCTCGATATTTCACCCCAAGTGTACATTCTACAAACTTTGTCGACATCCCCAATATTCCTGCTACTACCATCCAAAAAGTGGCTCCAGGTCCACCCAAACTAATGGCTACAGCAACCATCGCAATATTCCCTAATCCCACTGTGCCCGAGACTGCTGTAGCCAATGCTTGAAAGTGATTGACCTCACCTTGATGGCCTTCATCCTTGATCGTATCTACAATGTCCCCATCTACTATATTGACCAAAGGATGTTCATTTGATTCTTGTTTTTCCAGGTCATCAAATTTTCCTCTCACAACCTGTATGGCCAATGGGAATCTTCGAATATTGATGAACTTAAAATAAAGGGTAAAAAACAATGCTCCTGACAATAGCAGGATAAGTACCAGCGGAACTGGAAACCCAAATATATTTATTGCAGTGAAAACGAGTGCATCCCACCAATTGGCAACAGGCATGAATGCTTCATTTATTCTTTCGTCTAATCCTTGTGATTGTACCGATTGTATGAAAGAGAATATTGAGAAAATCAGAATTGCTAGTACTCTGTTGAGGGCCGATGTTAATTTCATATTTGATTTTATTTAAAAACTCAAAAATTGAAACTCTACTCTTTTACTCTGTGAATTGTCTGAAATGATATTGAAATGTCAGTAAGTCGTAAACTGACATTTTTTTACACAATTCTATAAATCAAATAGTTACATTGCATCTTTCAAATATACCTTTCAAAGAGATTTATTTTATTTTGATCTTCAAGACTTAATTTATGACACCTCTGCCTTAGGGTTGAGTATCCACTCTGCTACATCATTGATGATTTCATCTGTCTCATAAACCAATGAGTGTAAATAAAAATTTAGTGCAATATCATATATGAAAGCTTAAATAAATTAGACTTTTTTATAATCAAGTCAAGGGAATATTGCTAACAATTCCAATTCCAAATTAGGTTCCTGAATCAAGAATCTGATTTTAAGCATTCTTAGCAGGACATTCCAAATAAAATTGGCTTCAGAGGCACGCATGTTCGACCTTCAATCATAGATCTTTGCTTTATTTCCAACCCAGACTTGTCGCAATGAAAAATTTAATTTCAATATGATCATAGAAATTTGGGTATAAATAATATTTTGGTGAATAATCAAATTTAATTTTCAAAAGAATTTTTATGAAATACTGTTTTCTAACATTTTTTATTTTTCTTTTCCTCAGTTGCGGTGATGACAATACTCCAGATGACAATACTCCTGAAGAAAACATCTCTTCAAATTTGCCAAACATCCTTTTAATCATAGCAGACGATATGGGCAAGGATGCAACCAATGGTTTTTCTGAAGGAAGTATCAAACCTAATACACCCAATCTGGACGAGCTAAAAAATGCTGGTGTATCATTCAATAATTTTTGGGCATATCCTACTTGCTCACCTACAAGAGCTTCAATAATAACAGGAAAATACGGATATAGAACCAATGTAAAAACAGCCAATGACGAATTGAGTCAAAGTGAAAAAATTCTTCAGAAGTACATTAGCGAAGAGACCAATAATACATATTCTACCGCTATTATTGGGAAATGGCATTTATCAGGAGAAAATTCTACGGTGAATCCCGAGTCTCTAGGAATGGACTATTATGCAGGATTAATTCGTGGTGGAGTACAAGATTATTATTCATGGCAATTGACTGAAGGAGGCTCAAGTAGCATGGAAACACAATATATCACGGAAGCATTAACAGACTTATCAAAAGATTGGATAAATAATCAAACCAAGCCTTGGTTTCTATGGTTGGCATACAATGCACCCCATACCCCATTTCATGTTCCACCCAGTGAGATGCATTCTCAAGGCAATCTACCTGCATATGAAAATGGGTCTGATCCAATGCCTTATTATATGGCTGCAATAGAAGCTTTGGATTATCAAGTCGGAAAACTTCTACGTGAGTACATGACTATTGATGAATTGAATAATACAATCATTATTTTCATGGGAGACAACGGCACTCCTAATCAAGTGGCTCAATCACCATATGAAGACAATAAGGCCAAAGGCAGCCTCTATCAGGGAGGGATCAATGTTCCCTTGTTCGTCTCTGGAAAACAAGTCGTTCGCCGGGGAGAAGACAACAATTTGATTACTAGCACTGACCTTTTTAGCACGATTGCAAATTTAGCAGGTATAGAAGATACTGAAATTCATGATAGTAAAAGTTTTAAATCACTCTTCGATAATGAATCAACACATAGAGAATTTCAGTATTCAGAGAAAGATGATGGGACCAACGGTTTATGGACTATTAGCAATGGAGAATACAAACTAATAGTAAATGCGAATGGACAAGAAGAAATGTATGATTTAGGAAATGATCCTTATGAGAATATCAATTTACTTGAAGGTATATTGACTTCCACACAGGTAAATGCCAAGGCAGTATTAGAACAAGAACTGACTATTATTAGGAATTAAAACCGAGCTGTTTACCAATCTTTCCCGATAACCATCGAGAAGCTTGGTAAGGGTATTCAGCAGTAAGCCTTGTGCGCTCCTTTGTTCGTTTGTCAGAATAAAATATCCACGGAATTCTAAAGCACCTTACGAGGTCATTGCTAGAATGAGTATTTGGTCTGAAACCCGCTCGGCCAGAGCCCGCAAACGGTCGGCGACAGCGGATGACTTCGGGATTTCCCGAACATAAGCGATGTAGCTATCGCGGTACTGATCGAGCGCACGACGGAGCATTTGTTGAGAGCGTCGCCTAGCAAGAAAGGCTTGTTTCTCTGCTAAATGGCGTTCGTATGCGGCGCGGACCTCGACGTTTATAATTGTTCCTGGAGTCTGTCCATCGATAACGTCCGGATGCTCGAAGAACGGAAATAATGCGTTCGCGTCCCAGTCCGCTTCTATCGCAGCCTCGGCGCCAACCCAGACATCAATCCAAGTCTCAAAGACCGAGAGCATACCCTCGGCCAACTTGTCTGTAGGGAAACTGTCAGGTGGGTAACACATGTATTCTGTGATCAGACCCATTAGGTCTAGCGTTTGGTCACCGTTCGCCGAGTCATAGTTGGCGAGAGCACGTGTGGTGACTCGTGCAGCTGCCACGAAGGCATCTGTCGGGTCATAGTTCGAGCATCCACCGATCCGGGTTGCCGCCTCTGTTAGCACAGCGATATACTCGGTAGGCGTCAGGCGTTGCCGGTCTACAGCCTGCAAAAACGCCTCGGCATTGGCGAGCGACATCGAGAGACACAGCATCGCTATTTCGCGGATAAGATTGGTGTAGTAGGTCATAATAAATCAGTTTTCATGGATTAGGTACTGTTCTATTCACACACGCACCGCCCTTAGATATTATTAAGTTTCGACTACCTGAATCGTATTCTTGCAGTCTGTTGAGCATATTAAGTGTGTATGAGCTATTTGTTAAGTTTCCAAGTACATGAATCATCCAGAGGATTGGCCAAAAAAAGTGTCCGTTTATATTGTCGCCCACAGGAAATGGACTGGAATCCGATGCGAAAAGTCCCAATGCTTTACTTGGGCAGGCACCTTCTTCGATTTTTGTTTTGTGAAAAGAATCATTGTCAGACCATGCGAATGGTGCACCGTGAAAGCCAAACCGATTGTAAATTGACTTGTCCAGCACTTCGAGTTGCTTAGATGTAATACGATATTTGTATAACCATGTCATATAAATGATACCTTCTTTATATTTCTAACTTCGGTTGAAATATTTATAGCAGGAAAATCATATTGCCAATTCCATTAAAATTTAGGATTTGGATATATTCTCTCCATCGCCTAAGGTTTAATATACGATTCTAAATCCATTTTTCAAATCTTGTTCATGTATTTCTTTTACTTTATCTAAATGATCTTTTAATGGCTAAACGATTTTTTGTGGAAACATTGTAGAACGATCCTTTTCACCTTTTCAATCTCTAACTCTTTAATCAATACATATTTTATAAATAAGAGATTCCATTTAAGGCTAGGTTTTATGTTAATTCCAGCATTTTTTCATTTATTGCAAGATGAGAAATAAATTCACCAATTTATTTCCATTTTAATAGGATGTTTTTAGTTAAAAAAAACCTTTTTGTCAAATTAATGTAAGCCACAGCAAAGGCATACATCGGCTCGTAGTTCGAGTATGTGTCAATCCTGATTGCCTGACGCTAATAGTAAGGAGATGCAATCGGTTTGTGTAAAGCACTGCTGGTCCACAGCTTGCTCAATTGTCTTTTCATTGCCAAGCAACATCGGGAGCCAGAGCGTTACTACTTTGTTGGATAAATCTCTGTTTTAGGTCATCAATTCCACCATTTACGGTACAGTAAGCTGCTTGCTGCGATTCCCTTTGGACATTCGGTAAACACGGGTAGAGGCGGTGTATGAAGGGTGATGGTTGAGCGTATCAAACACAATCGCGCCGTTGATTGCCCCTCTTTTAACCTGGGCGCGCCAGGGGATCGGCCACAAGAAACTGCCATCAGTTGTGCCACCAGTTGGAAATGTCGAAAGGGTGCGACGAGTGCGAACTTTGTCCGGATAATCTAACTCGGTGCCATCTGAACCAACCGTCGTCGAAAACGGCACCCATTGACCCGTATCATCATGATCAATTTCCGGTCTAATCGCTAGTATACCAGAAGATATTGAAGTACAGACCCCTTCCCGAAATTCACAATTATAGAAGGAAACATTATTGGGCATCATCGCAGGGTGGGCTTGGAAGCCAACTGCGATATGTGTCGCAGTGACCGACGAGATATCTGTCTCTGAGCCAAAACGACCACTAGCCGGCTCTTTCACCGAAAACGTAATGGTATCCTCGTTGCCACAATGGTTGCGAGCCTTAATTATGACCAACTTGGCACGGTCGCAGGCAGTATATATGGTGGTTGAGCCGCTCAACTGGCTGAGCTTGCCCATGTGCCCATCATCGCCGTCAATGGACCAAGTGACGCTGGCACTGGGATCGATGGAAAGATTCACTTCTTCGCCAATCCCAATTGTCGTGCGTGTGCGACTACTGGGCTGCGTCGCAACGGTTTGCGACCTGATATTGAAAGACGGGCAGCAATTGACGCAGGGTCCCCCATTCGAAGTGCCCGTCGTATCGTTGCTTTGTGAGGACTGATTAGAGCCCTGCGACGCGGTAGAACTACCGCTATCGGAATTGCATCCTAATAAACACATTATGTATCTTTTTTAGTTATAGTTTTTGCCCGTCGTACAATCACCTTAAAAGCCGTGCGTAGCCGCGAAATGCGAGTCGCGTCGTCGCCGGGATGATCGAGCGCGACCTGTGCCCACGGATAAATTGGGTCTGCGGCAAAATGCGCACCCAATAGCAACGCCGCAGCATGGTGATAACGCCGTGCCGCAGTGTCGGTAAGGTTTAGACGGTCTGCCTCCGCTTCAGACAGCGTCAGGTGGGCTTCGAGTTGCCCCGGACCCAGTCGGGCGTTACGTTCGGGGAGAAACCGCTCCATCAGTTCCTTCGGCATGAATTTAAGGTGTACATCTTTGCTGAAAGCACTATCAAGGTCAAGGATTAGCTTGATTCCACTCCGTTCAGCAAACTCCGTTTCCAGGACTTGTGCAAGCGATGCCCAAATCCCCGTTGGTGACCTTAACAATCGCGCTCCTGCCAGCGGAAGCGGAGCATAGTAGATTGGTTCAAACAGGGGGTCCTTGTGCGAATATACTCCATAGATCGTTGCTGCCGCAGCAAAGGCCCTAGTTGCTACTTCGCCGATCAGCCCTAGCCGGTCGCACTCTGCGCTGATCTCGGCGGCGACAATGACAAGCTGCGGATCCGTCAGGTCATCGACATAGGCCGTACGTTCTGTGCGAAGCCAACTCGCCAGTTCGACTTCGAACTGACGACGAGTAGATTTGCCCAACTCTTCGAGTTGCTTAGATGAAATACGAAATTTGAATAACGGTGTCATATAAATGATGCCTTCTTTGCAATCCTGATCTCGGTTTGGATGATATATTTGCAGCAGAAGGAACATATTGCCAGTTCCATAAAAATTTTGGATATGAATATTTTCTCTCTATTACATAAGTATCAATATACGGTTCTAAAACCATTTTTCAAATCTTCTTCATGTATTTCTTTTACTTTATTTAAATGATCTCCGAATGGCTAAACGATTTTTCACTGACGATCTTTGATACCTTTCCGACGATGCAATGCAATTTGTTGAACATACTCTATTTTATTCATTCATTAGATTAAATAATCTTTCCCTACCTTAATATTTTTTTAATAAAACCAAAAAACCATGTCTGATCAAACAGTACAACTTCCTACTCATTACAAACATAGTCGAACCTATATTGTAGACCAAAACACCACAAAAGACAATCATCTTGTTAGAGGAAATTTACCTCTTGAGGATGATGGATCATTTGCTTGGACAAAATTGAATGCTCAATTGCAAACATTACTCGGTACCTCCTTTGACCTTGGTGATTATACCTTTATCGATGTCACTTTGATTGATAATAGTGATGAAGGTACCTCGTTCGACGCTGAACTTGCCGTTTTTGGTATAGATCCCGGTGCACCTGAAAATAAATGGTGCACGCTGTGGCCACCATATTACCGTTATAATCTACCGGAAAACCAAAATAAAGGGTTTGATATAAAAAAGATTCATGGGACAGAGATTAGTGGTGATAAATCCCACAAAGGTGGATTGGTATGGTGGCCTGTACAACCGTGTGATGGCTCAACTTCTGACTGCAAAAATATTGCAGTAAATCAGTTTGCCTTCCCTGATTTGATAAAGTATTTGAATACACTGTTGAATACAGAAGAAAAAACCATCATCTATTACCATTGTATGCATGGTCATGATCGTACAAGTGCCGTAACAGCAAGTTATCTCACGAAATATAAAGAAAGCCAATTGGCCGCGGCCTTTAAAAATGATGAAATCCAAGTGGCTAAAGACTTAAAAACTGAAACAGGTCAAAAGCTTATGGACGCCGAAGATAAAAAAGCAAAAATGGCTCCGTACATAAAAGATAACGAAGGTCCTTTGTATGTGGCCTTATATGATCCGCCACCAGCAGGTGCTTACATCGATGGGTTTGAATGGGAAGGAACGTATCCTGACACGGTGAAATGGTACTATACTACATATGTAAAGTCACAAAATTCATAAATCGCACCATCAATTGCATCTTTATTATGTGATGTAATTGGCATTCTATTCTGCATTGGTTCAGTATATGAATCAATGAAAACAAACCTATACCCCTCTCTGTGCACTTCTTAATTATCGGAGAGTGGGGCATTTTTTTATCCGCAATGGAAGCGATGGATGCGCAAAGGTCACGAAGTTATATGTTGACCTTTATGATCTATAAAAATAAGATAGATAGGGGTATTCTTATATAACTTATGTTATTGATTTTCAATTAATTATTCTCTATTTCTTCCGAACACACACCCCCGTTTAATAGCTATTTTACCCAAAAATGAGGTAATGTTTTTTAACTCATCCTTGTTCTCGCCGAACCAGCCTTACTTTTTGCAATTGCTAAAAAAGTAAGCAAAAAATCTAGGCGCTTTAATGGCTATGCTACTAGTGCAGCACCCGCCACCCACTAGAAAGCGCCAGGCCACGCTTCTTTTTGTGACCTGCTGAGCTCTTAATCATGCGATTTTCTGGCTCGAGACTTACATCTGAATATCCCTAGATAAAATTGAAATTGATGAGATAGACTTGACATGGAAAGAAATAGTATATATGATCATATAATTAAAAAACCATATTTACTATACAACTCCCAAATTAGCGGCTGATATCAACAATCTTATTTTTCGCTCTCTTTGAGATGACATTTCGAATAAAATAGACTTCAGTGGCACTTCATGCTCGACTCTCGACCAAAGTCCTTTGCCATATATGCCATCCAGAATTGCTGCCACCAATCTTTTGATTTCATTGTGGTCATTGATATCGAACAACTTTCCTGACCTTGAATCTGATTTAGGTTTTATTTCCAGCCAGCCATCTTCTTCTATTCTTTTGGAAATGAATCGACTCATGAGATCAAAATTCTTATCGCTAATATCGATGATATGTTCTTTCGCACCATTCAATCCCTTAATTGATAATTTGTTGGAGTAAGATTTTTCATCTTTTTTGATACGAAATGCTTTGAGGAAGATATCGGCACTTGTAGATGTAATCTTTTCTGTCAAGTCCTTCACCCAACTCAAGGCAAGTGCAAAAAATATCATAATCAGAGAGGTCTTAAAAATGGCAGAAAACAAGATTTGGTTTACATCATGGTCAGTCAACTTATAGATTTGAGCGGCGAAAGTAATGAGGATACATATCACAGATAGATAAGCCAATAAAACTAAACGTCTCTTGACAAAAGACTCCCAAAGGACAACTCCTAAAACTAATAGTGTCAGTACAGAATAATAAACATCCAATTCACTGATCAGTCCACCTTGAATTCCCAAAATCAATTTTCTGAGTGTAGGTAAAAGAGAAAAAAGAAATGGAAGTCCAACAATTACTGGCCAATAATTGGATTTGATAATTGGAGCTATATATTTCGGTAAATATTTAAACCATGGTAAAGCCAGTAGAATAAAAAGGCTATTCAGCAATGACAGGACACTCAAAGAGCCATTTAATCGAAGTTCTGCAACTTGAGCGTACGATAGATGATCGATTAACATACCATCCTCCATCCTTGCCATAAAATAGACAATCACAATACCCGATATACTCCAGCATAAAATGGAAAGTGCCAACCAAACCTGTCCAAAGTCTTTTTGTTTACGTCCAATGTGGTACCAAATCGAAATCAAGCCTAAAAAAGCAAATAGGCAAGCTCCAAATTGCCACCAACCATAAAAATTAAGTATTTGATATTTATATCCCAATCACGGTTATTTGAAAGACAAGATACATTTTGAATACTAATTATAGTGATTCGATCGGTAGGAATACCATATTTTTCAAAATAAGTAATGGTCGAAAAATAAGGTGTCGATTTTGAGGAGGAAGTTTTGAGTCAAGACAAGGCAAAAAACGTAGGCGATGCAGCGCATCGACGAGGCTTTTTAACGTAGAATTGGTTCGAAAATTTCCCTCATAAATTGTTAAGTTATTCTTTGACCATTACTAAGGTAGTGCACTTCAATATCAAGATTATACAAGTTTATATTTTAATGAATTTAGAAGTATAAACGGTCCTATCTTTCTTCTTTCTCAATTGAACTATATAAAATCCATTTTCTAGTGCTGAAAAATCAATAGTGGAATTTTCTATATCAATATTCATTTTCTTACCCGTCACATCATATACAATGGCTGCATCAAAATCTCCAGGCAAGTAAACTATACCACTGCTTGGATTTGGGTTAATATTGATTTCTTTTGTAAATAAATCCTTGGTCGCCACCTTTATAGATGATTCATAACAATCAAATTCCGTCAAATGAATTGTATCATTTTGAGAAATAAAACACCTTAGGTTTTGAGATTCCTCAGGATCACATAATCCTGTTCCTATATTTGGGAATAAAAAACCATATTGGATATATCCAATTTTATCTACTAATTTGTAAACAGTTGCATCATCAAAACTTGAATTATTTATAATTCTTTGATAGTTGACTAAAATAGAACTTCCATCTGGTAATACCTCAGTACCGGAAGAATCATTTTCTACTATAGTTTCTATAATATCATTTTGCCAAGCTATTTCATAGTTTAGATTATATGAATTGGGTATGTTAAAATCTAGCATCAAGTTTTCACTTAATTTATCACCACTGAGGCGAAAAATTTGTCCATCCTCTTCTCTTAAGTATTCCTCTTCTACAAAAATGCCACAAGGGCTATCTTCACTAGCAATCAGTTTGAAGTAATTTAAGTTATTGATTATTGTGTCTGAAACGATTTCGATTGAATCAATTTTCTCAGTGTAATGGCCAGATCCAAGATGATATCGATGATCATAAATCCATTTATTGCCAATTTCTAGATGTTGTGCATTCACCTTAATCATAAAAATAGTAGAGAAAAGTAAGAGTAGGTAAAGTGGTTTCATAGCTTTTTTTCTAAAGCTAAACAAAACTGTATTACTACATCTCAAAAAGCCATGAAAATGTCGCCTTTACTAATTGCATATATTATTTTAGTTAACTGATGTCGGTGTTATATTTGTTGATCCAATTCAAAACTATGAAGTGATTCAAAAATGAAGTTAACATAATTTGTGTGTGTGCCCGCCTTCCAAAGTCGTACGGCAGACAGGCTTGGTTATCAAATTGAAACGATTTTTGAGAAGCATAGCCATTCGCATGTCGCCAAAGCTTTCGCCAACGGACGAAGCCTTTGGCGAAGATCTTAGCGAAGGTACAAGCTACGTGACGAAAAAATGGCGAAAAGTTGATAATCAATGATATGCAAAGGGGTTAACATTATATTGTGTGTAAATTCATATTGCACTAAAAAATAAAAATTCTAAAATGCTCGATTTTTGGATTGTCATCCTGACCGAGAGTAACGAGTGGAAGGATAGGCAATTCACAGCCACTCTAATTTCGACTGAAGTGGAGAAATCTACTGAAGTAAAATCACATCTCTAGTTTTTGTAGATTTCTCCACGATGGTCGAAATTAAGCACTGATAAAGGCACCTTGATCCTTCGACTCCCCTATCGCTTTGCTCAGGATGACAAGTTGCTTTTATTAGTATTTGTGCAATTGAATTTCTACACACCATTATATTTTTAAATCACTACTATAATTAAAAAAGTTTACTTTTAATACTATTAGGAATGATACATTAATAAAGTTCGCTTTTATACGCAGTTATTTTATTTTTCAACAAGGCAAAAAACCTGCCTACCGGCAGGCAGGCGTAGACAATGCAGGGCATTGGTGAGGCTTTTTAACGCTGTAGAAAGATAATATAACAAGTAGAAAATGTTACTTTAATATTGAATCATTCCTTAGATGATTCTAATGAAAATATCATGGCAGACGAATTGAACAAAATTGAAGCATTAAGTAAGAAATTAGATGAGCTGTTATTAATGCATAATAATGTCTCTGCTGAAATCGATAATTTGCGTGTAGAAATCATCGAACTCAAAGTATCGCAAAAAAGCAACCTTCCTAATCCAAATACTGATATTCCAGAAGCTGATTCTGCCCTTTCCGAGAGTATAGCTTCAGCGCAGCTTAGTGAAAGTTTTGATCAAAATATAAATGAAAATGAAAAAGGTGAGGATGTCATTGACGATCTAAATGATGAAATAAATGACACTTATGATCCTATACCTCAGACAATTCCAAAAAAGAAGTTTGATTATGAAAAACTGATTGGAGAAAACCTCATCAGTAAAATTGGTATGCTAATTTTAATTATTGGAGTAGCAATCGGAGCAAAATATTCAATTGAGAATGACCTGATCAGTCCGTTAGGAAGGATCATTTCTGGATATGTAGTAGGAATTGTTTTGTTGGGCTTAGGCATGTGGCTAAAGAAAAAGTACTTGAACTTTAGTGCTGTTTTGGTCAGCGGAGCGATGGCTATATTTTATTTCATTACTTTCTTTGCTTTCAATTTTTATCTGCTTATCGGACAGGAAATTGCTTTTGGCCTGATGGTTATTTTTACCATTTTCACAGTTATAGCAGCCCTCAATTACGACAAAGAATTAATAGCACATCTTGGTTTAGTAGGAGCTGTTAGTGTTCCATTTTTGTTGAGCAATGATTCTGGCAATGCTCTCTTTCTCTTTACCTATATTGCTATTATTAATGTCGGAATCGCATTTATAAGTTTAAAAAAGAATTGGAAGTTACTTTTCTATTCTTCCTTTATTATCACTTGGCTTGTTTATTTTACCTGGTTTGTAACAGGATACAATGAATCTCAGCATTTCATCTTGGCACTTTCATTTTTGACAATATTTTTCATTTTGTTTTATGTCATATTTATTGCCTACAAATTCCTCAACCTGAAGAAATATAATGTAGGTGATGTTGTTATTCTTTTACTCAATTCCCTTTTCTTTTTTAGCATTGGATATGTATTATTGGCTCAACATAAAGTTGGAGGTCAACTTTTAGGTGCTTTTGCAATAACTAATGGATTGATTCATTTTGTGGCAGCGTTTATTATCAATAAAAGAAAACTAGCCGATAGAAACTTATTCTACCTAATCGTAGGGCTGGTTCTAATCTGCCTAACACTTGCCATTCCGATTCAATTGGATGGACATTGGGTCACAATTATGTGGTCATTGGAAGCAGTTGTTCTCTTTTTGATAGGTAGAAGTAAACAAGTAGCATTTTATGAATACATGTCACTTGCTCTGATTGGTGTAGCTGGGCTAAGTTTGATGCATGATTGGGGAGTTGGATATATCACAATATCTTCTGTTGAACTTTACCAATTTGATGTTGAAAAAAAACCACTTAATTTTCTATTCAATACAGTATTTCTGACCTCCCTTATTTCTTGTATTTCTCTTGGTCTTATTTTTTGGGCCCACAATAATTCACCTTGGAAGGAAGCTTCTAAAATAAGAAAGTCCATCATTAGGATTTTGGATTATATTATACCAATAGCACTCATCTTGACGATATATTTCACTTTCAGATGGGAAATAATTCATTATTTCAGTCAGATATTAGCTGGATCAATTATTGAAAATAATCCCCATCAAGACTCTTACTACTTGAACATCTATAATGTAGATATCAAACATCGAGCTAATATTTGGTTGCTTAATTACACCTTACTATTTGCCTCTTTGGTATCAATTGTCATTTATAAAAAAGCAAAAGACATCAAAGTTTCCTGTGCATTGATAGCTATTAATTTGTTGATAATAGGTGCATTCTTAATTCAAGGTCTATATGAATTAAGTATCTTGAGAGAACATTTCCTCAATCAATATCAGGCTGAATATTTCAATATTGACAACTCATTTATTTGGCTTCGATATCTTTCAATAGCTTGTTTGGCGTTACTCATAGGATGTACTGTTTTTCTTCTGAAAAAGGTCAATAAATCTTATAGAACTTATGCAATGGCAGAAACCGTATTTTATCTGGTTGTGCTTTGGGTCACCACAAGTGAATTAATTCAATGGTTGGATATCACTGAGAAAAGTGAAACTTATGGATTGGCATTGAGCATATTTTGGGGTATCTTCTCAGTCATCATTATCGCTTTTGGAATTTGGAAAAAGAAAAAACATCTTAGGTTTTTAGGTATAGCTATCTTTGCTATTACCTTATGCAAGCTGTTCTTTTATGATTTATCTAATCTGACCACTATTGCAAAAACAACCGTCATGATATCTTTGGGCGCATTATTATTGCTGACATCATTTTTGTACAATAAATACACGATAGAAGATGAGGAAAAGCTTTAGATTCTTACTGACGATTGCCCTATTAATTTGTTCAATTGTTCACTGCATTGCTCAATTTGATGCGTACGAATACAGGACACCTATTCATCAAGCTTCTGAGGGATGGAATACAATGAATTTGCCATTAGAAATATATGACAATACCAAAACGGATCTTTCCGATATCAGAATTTACGCTTTAGATTCACCTAATGAGGAGTCAATTGAACAACCCTACTTTCTGGATATCCAAAACTCCAAGACTGAGATTACAAAGGCTGACTTCAAGATAATTAACTCCACTAGGACTGGTGATTTTAATGCTTTCACATTCGAGTTATCAAATAGGATTGTTGTCAATAAAATTCATCTCAATTTTTCAAATCTAAACTTTGACTGGAACCTTCAAATTGAAGGAAGTATGGATCAAAATAATTGGTCTACTATTGCTTCTAATATGAGAATAATATCGCTAAAAAATAAAGAAACAGATTTCAAATACACAGATATCCTTATTCCAGATTCTAAATTCAACTTTTATAAAATTTCATTCAATTCTTCCAAAAAAGCAGACTTAAAGAATGCTACCTTATCTAAAGAAGTAAACTCCACTTCAAACTATCACTCTTACCCGATTCTAAAATCCAAAACAGATGAGGACAGCAATTCAAAATCTACAATTATAGACCTGGACCTGGGTAAAAAATTACCAGTTAGTCAAGTAGAAATATCACCAAACAACACCAATGATTATTATAGACCCATCAGAATCGAAGGAATAGTGGATAGCTTTAAAACCGAAAAAGGGTGGAATTATAGATACAAAACCTTTTACAAAGGAACTGTAAATTCATTTAGTGACAATGAATTCAAATTCAATACGACTCTAATTCGAAAACTAAGGATCACAATCCACAACTTTGACAATCAACCTTTGACTATTTCGGGATACAATATAAAAGGGCCAAACTATAGATTGATAAGTCGATTTGATCAAGGGAAAAACTTATTTCTGGTCTATGGAAATGATAAAGCAAAGAGCCCAATATATGATCTATCTTTTTTTAAGGATAAAATTCCAAATGATATAAACATTGCCACACTTGGCCAAACCGAGTTTTTCCCTAAAGATGATAACAAAACAGATCCACTTTTTAAAAACAAATGGTGGTTGTGGGCCATTATGATTATTGTGATTCTTCTTCTTGGAACGTTTACTTTAAAAATGTTGAGGGAAGGAAAATAAGAGTGCTATGAATAAATTTTGAATCTAGACAGCTCAAATAACAAATGAATAAAATAACTAAGGCATTATTTTTAAGTCTGTCAGCAATAATTATTGCTGCTTTTTTTGCTTTTTTGGTGGATGATGAGGCACATATGAAATCCTCTCCTTCTATCAAAGGACTTTGCTGGGTGGCAGGTGATTCTATAGCGACTCATAATATTGATCAAATCACTGATATTGGAACCAATTGGATCTCTCAAACACCATTCGGCTGGATGAGTGGTCACGATTCTCCAGAAGTCGTACTTAGCAATGACAGAGCATGGTGGGGAGAAACTGATCGAGGCATTGCCCACACAGCAGAATTAGCCAAGGTATCCAATGTAAAAACAATGCTCAAACCTCATATTTGGTTGAGAAGAAGCAATGACAAATGGCGATCAGATATTGAGATGAAAAATGATGCTGAATGGAGCAAATGGTTTGAGAGTTATAGAAGTTGGATAATACACTATGCGATTTTAGCCGAAGAAAATGGAATAGAGGCTTTATGCATCGGCACAGAACTTTATCAAACCACGAAGCAACATCCTGATGAATGGAGAGCTATTATTTCTGACATTAGAAAGGTGTATTCTGGTCAATTGACTTATGCGGCAAATTGGTACAAAGAATATGAAGATATTGCATTTTGGGATGATTTAGATTATATCGGAATTCAAGCTTACTTTCCATTAAGTAAAAACGAAAACCCATCGAAATCTGAATTGATTAAGTCTTGGAAAAAGCACAAAAAAGGGCTTGAAAAGATCTCAAAAAAATTCAATAAAAAGATTGTCTTTACAGAGATAGGATATAAAAACACGATTGATGCAGCTAAAGAACCGTGGACCTGGCCACAAGATATGGACCACAATATTATAGTAAGTGAAGAAACGCAAACCAATTGTTACTCTGCACTATTTGAATCTTTTTGGCGAGAAGATTGGTTTGATGGATTATTTATTTGGAAATGGTTTCACACTACACATCAACATAAGGATTTTGACAGTTATTTTGAAGCGAGATTTGAACGGAGAAAAGCGAGGGCAAAAAAGCGGAATAGAGAATTGGGACCTCAGGTATATTTCACTCCTCAAAGAACTAAAGCTATAGATTTGATTTGTGATTGGTATTTTTTGGATTGATCTTAACCAAAAAGAAGAATAAATTAATACTAACGAACTAAATTAGTATCTTTAAACGTTAGTAACATGTAACAATGATAAAATCCTTTGGAAGTAGTGAAACTGAAAAAAATTGGAATGGCGAGTTCTCATCCAAACTGCCAAATGAGATTCAGTCTATAGCAAGGAGAAAACTCAGAATGCTAAATAATGCCCAAACGATTAATGATGTGAGAATTCCTCCTTCAAATCGGCTTGAAAAACTAAAAGGAGAATTGAAAGGGTTATATTCGATAAGAATTAATAAACAATGGAGAATCACTTTTGAGTGGATAAACCATAATTCAGAACATGTAAAAATTGAAGAATATCATGGCTAAAATACCAAACATTCACCCTGGCGAAGTACTACTTGAAGAATTCTTAAAACCAATGAAGATAAGTGCTTATAAACTTTCAAAAGATATTGGAATTCCTCAAACTAGAACAAGCCAAATCATCAAAGGCAAACGAAGAATAACTACCGATACTGCTTTGAGGATGTCTAGGTACTTCGGAACATCAGTCAAATTTTGGTTGGGCCTCCAAAATGATTTTGACATAGAAGAACAAATGAATAAATTAGGTGAAAAATTAGAGCAAATTCCAGTATTGACTTAGAAATATAGGATACTTGCATCAGTTGGATTATGAATAATCTTCAAATATCCAATTTCAATGAACTACCCCGAGGCAGAGCCTAGGGGTATCACTTCCCCTCAATAGGCCTAAAATAGCTTTTTCGCTAGACATTAAGTACTTTATCTTCCAAACATGATTTGGTGATTTACTAAAATCAGTATTTCATTTTATTATTCGCTTATCAGCTGGATTTTCCTTTTTTCATTGAAAAAAAACGAAACCAAAAATTCTAGGCAGCTCAAATGCAGCACGCATGGCTGCTCCCTCATCCCACAAGAGCTGCCGTGGCTTTGCTGCCTAATTGTTTTCAAACACCCGAGGCAGAGCCTAGGGGAATTCTTTTGATTAGACTCTATCCTCTCGATTTTTTTCTTATCTCCTGTCAATTTTATAGCAAGTCCTTCTTTACGGTGGACAACTTCTCTGGCAATCTCTACCAATTCATTCATTTGGATTTCTTCAGCAGAAATAGCATCTGCCCGCAGATTGGGAAGGTACTCTAATGCTCTCATTCCTCTATTCCCTTTATAACAAAGTCGCTCTACGGGACGAAATTCATTTGGCGATCTTCTTCGAAGATTCTAGATTTCGTAATTAGGCTGACTTAAGAAGTCATAAGTCAATTCACTATAAATTTACATTATTCCAAAATTGATGCAATACCCTTTCCAAATAATTCAATTTAATCATAAAGCATTTAAAAAGCGTGTATATTTGACACCCACACCATTTAAGATCAACCCCAAGGAAGTAACATTTAAAAAGTATTCAAAATTTGAATTAGCACACATCGTGAATAAGATATACTTAATTTGCATTATTGCTTCTTGCTCAATCGTGACTTCAGAAGCTCAACTAATTGACTATGACAGCAATTGGAAATACTATGACAACGAACAGGAGCCACCTAATGATCCACAAGGCGATGGATGGATAGAAAATGCTTTCGATGACAGCTTGTGGCTAGCTGGAAATGCCGAATTAGGATATGGTGACAATGATGAATCTACGACGATCAATGAAAATACCTATACCGCATATTTTAGAAAATCGTTTGATGTAACGGACTCATCTATCTATGAGAACATAATATTAGACTTGATCTATGATGACGGAGCGGTCGTCTACCTCAACGGAACAGAAGTCTGGAGAAAAGATATGCCATCTGGCACTGTGGACTACTCTACATTTGCAAATGGATCAAGTACAGACAATAAAGTAGCAAGCACTATATTGGTCAATTCATTGCTTACAGGAAGTAATAATATTGCTATAGAAATACATCAATTATCTGCCTCCAGTTCTGATATTAGTTTCAACTTTAAACTTACCGGTATTGAGCCTCAAGAAGGACTACCAGGATTCAATTCTGCATGGCAGTACTACGATAATGAGCAAGAACCTGTGAATCAAAGTTCAACAACATGGAAGGAAGGAGCATATGTTGATACATCTTGGGCAACAGGAAATGGTCAATTGGGTTATGGGGATGATGATGAAAGTACAGTCATCAACGATCAGACCATCACTGCATATTTTAGACATACATTCTCAATAGATGACCCTACTTTATTCTCTTCATTAGAAGCCAATCTACTTTTTGATGATGGAGGAGTTGTCTATCTCAATGGATCAGAAATCATGAGATTGAATATGGATGAAGGCACTCCAAATTATAATACATTCACCAATGGCAGTTCTGGAGACAATGCATTGTCCACCAAGGTAATTGAGAATACTTTAGTTGTAGGAAATAATACCATTGCAGTTGAAATTCACCAAACCTCAAATACGAGCTCGGATCTCAGTTTTGATTTTTCACTCATAGGTCAAAATGGAACTCCAACTTCGATTGTGAGGGGTCCTTACCTACAAAAAGCAAGTGAATCGGGCATCACCATCAAATGGCGTACAGATTTGAATTCAAAATGTACTATACTGTATGGCATCTCTCAAGTTAACTTAACGGATTCAATATCAGAAACAGCAGAATCTACTGAACATGAATTGTCAATCATAAATTTACTACCAGAGACGAAATATTATTACGAAATAAAAGATAGTTTAGGCACTCAAAAAGAAGCTGCTCCCGATCTTTATTTCCAAACTCACCCTACTCCATCGACAGATGGATCATTAACCGCTTGGATACTTGGGGATTGTGGGACAGGCAATAATGACGCTAGAGCAGTAAGAGATGCATATTATAATTACATAGGATCAGATCATACAGACATGATTCTATTTTTAGGTGACAATGCCTACACTGATGGCACGGATCAACAATATCAAGATGCTATCTTCGAAAACATGTATGAGGAAAAACTTCAAAATTCGATTGCGTGGTCTTGCCTTGGAAATCATGATGGGCATTCAGCAGATAGTGATAGTCAAACAGGTCCATATTACGATATTTTCAGTTTCCCAACTGCCGGTGAGTCTGGCGGAATGGCAAGCGGAACAGAAGCATATTATGCAATCGATTATGGCAATGTCCACTTCATCATATTGGATAGTTATGACACTGATCGGTCTATCGGTGGGCCTATGTACAATTGGTGTCTAAGTGATGTACAAAATACTACTGCCAAGTGGATAATCGCCATTTGGCATCACCCTCCATATACAAAAGGATCACACGATTCAGATGTGGAATCAAATCTCATACAAATGAGGGAGCGATTCTTACCCATTTTGGAAGACAATGGTGTAGACCTCATCCTTTCTGGACACAGCCATTCTTATGAGCGATCTTATTATCTCAATGGCCATTATGGGAATTCAGGCTCTTTTGATAGTGCCATCCATACTGTCGGAGATGAAGGAGATGGAAATGGAAAAACTGATGGAAGTGGGGCTTATCGTCGAGCTATAAATGGAGCTGGTGAAGGCAAAGGTTCAGTATACATTACCACAGGATCTGCTGGAAAAATCAGTTCTGCCGCTCTGAATCATCAAGCCATGTTTTATTCTGTTTCTGATTTGGGTTCGTGCGTTCTAGAAATAAGTACAGACACATTAAATGTGAAATTCCTAAGAGAAACAGGAACGATCGACGATTATTTAACAATTACAAAATGTAAAGGACTACAAACGGTCCAAAACACTCAGGAATCTGGTGCAGGATCAATGCGACAAAAAATTGCTGATGCCTGTGAGTTAGACACCATCACCTTTGATCCGACCATTGTTGATCCAATTATTCTTCAATCACAGATATTATTAGACAAATCATTATATTTCAAAGGACTTAACCCCAATACTATTATTACTGGAAATAACTCAAATATAATTTTCAACGTCTCTCAAGGCACGACAACTCAATTTGAAGGACTAACACTTAAAGATACATTTTCACCAAATAACGGTGGAGCCATTATCAATGATGGAACAATAATTCTGAAGAACGTAGAATTCGAGAATAACCTAGAAGGAACGATTCCAAAAGCAATTACGAATTTAGGGGAGATCTATATTAAAGAAAATAGTACGGTTATTATTAAGGAATGAGAAAATTAATAATTAATAATTAATAGTGAATAATTGAAGGTGGAATTGCGAATGGAGGGAGTAGGTGGAAGATAAAGTGGAGATATTTGATGCTTTGCATCTTTTGAGATATTTGATGCTTTGCATCTTTTTGAGATATTTGATGCTTTGCATCTTTTGAGATATTTGATGCTTTGCATCTTTTGAGATATTTGATGCTTTGCATCTTTTGAGATACTTGATGCTTTGCATCTTTTGAGATACTTGATGCTTTGCATCTTTTGGGATATTTGATGCTTTGCATCTTTTGAGATATGATAGAGATATTTTACGTGGGTAGGTGTTGACAGGTTTTACTTTGAGGTCTTTGCGTAAAAACTTTGCGCTCTTTGCGGTTAAAAAAAATGCCAGATTTTGGGAGAGAGGTGGAATATAATTAAGAGTTATTTAGAAAGCACAAACTCCTTTCAATTCCTTACTAATTACATCATAAAGCTCTTCTCTTTAAATACATATGATCTCCTCTAAAAAGTTATTAATTATTAATTATTAATTAAATTATAAAGTTCTCCGCTTTTCGCAAACATCTTATCAACCTTCGCAGACACAATCGGGTCTTTCTCCAATATTGGTGCATGATGGCTCTTAATTCTCGCATCTATAATCAGTGGACCTTCACATCCCCAATGTTTGTGTTCGATTGAGCTTTTCACTCCATAGATATCATGAGAAGGATTGGATCTTGTAAATGTCACCCAAAGGAAATTATTTAAAGTCTGGGACAGAAATGTATCGTCTTCGGTAAGAACAATTAATGGAAACCCAGTAAGTTCAATGGATTCCAGATATTTTGATAAATCTTCAATTTCAGTTGCAGCTTGAGAATAGTCAGTAAATTTTTGAGTAGAAAAACCCAAGACTCCGGGTCGTGCAACAGATACACTTTTTACGAAGTCCGGCAAATTCAGATTTGTTGGTTTTTCTGTTTTTAGCTCTACTCGCTTTGGTCCTCGACAAGCCATAATAACTTTTGAGCCAGAATTCCAGCCAGTACCCGAATAATCTAAGGTGTCGATTGTTGTTTTAGTATGAAAATGCAAATCTCTAGTCCAATCAACCCGACTCAAGAAATGATTGAAATAATTTCCTATATCATGAGTGTTTAATTTCGGATCATCTTCTTCTGCACATATGATCAAAAACTTAGCAAGAGATGTCTGTCCTGATCCTAAAATCCTATTGGCAATTGTCAAAATCTCTTCTGGCACTTTCTTACGGAAAGGCATATATCTTTCTTTCCCAATCGCTATTAAAAGAGGATGAACTCCTGCGGCATCTATCGCATTAATCTCTTTTATACCTGGAAATTCCCCTCCTGCCAATTCCTTTACCAACTCATGAATCAAATATCCAAAACTACTATCCTCCATAGGTGGCCTACCCACTACACTAAAATGCCATATCGCATCCTTCCTATGATAAACTCGATCTACATCCATAACAGGAAATGGATGCTCAAGACTATAATATCCCAAATGATCACCAAACGGGCCTTCTGGTTTTGTTTCTCCTAATCGGATTCGTCCTGTAATCACAAAATCAGCATCACTCGACAAAAAATGCCCTTGATCATCATACTTGTACCTAAATCTCCTTCCTCCCAACATCCCTGCAAATGTCAATTCACTGATCTCCTCAGGCATAGGCATTATAGCAGAAAATGCATGAGAAGGCAATCCGCCAACAAAAATTGAGCACTTGAACTCTTCTCCACTTTTCAGATATTCCGTATGATGGTTTCCAATACCTCTATGCAATTGATAATGCAAACCAATTTCTTTATTGAGTTCATATTCATTGCCGCTGAGTTGTATTCTATACATCCCCAAATTGGTTTTCATAGCCTTTTTTTCACCAGGAGGTAAGGTCAATACTTGAGGCATTGTCACAAATGCTCCACCATCCTTAGGCCAAGATTTCACAAGAGGCAATTGATCTATGGTGGTCTGTCCATATTGAACTGCACCTTTACCAAAACTCTTCATAGGTAGAGCTGTGAGCGCGGTTAAAGGAGCACCAATGTATTTGAAAGGATTCCTCAGCAAGCGAGTAGGATCTGCTTTAAGTTCTATGACCTTTTTTACTTTTTCTATTGTATGTCGAAACAAAAAATCTGTTCGCTCAAAAGTGCCATAGATATTTGATAATGCTCGGAAGGGACTTCCTTTTACATTTTCAAACAGAATAGCAGGACCTTTAGCTTCAAAAATCCGATTGTGGATCTCAGCCATTTCTAAATTGGGATCCACTTCAGACTTGATTCGAACAAGTTGATTGTGTTTTTCTAAGTCGTTAACTACATCTTGTAAACTTCGATAACTCATATTATATAATAAGTTTTTTTTATGAAAATAGTTTTTAAATATTAACGTATTTATCAAAAATTACACAACAAATACATTTCACTATTAATTAGTAGCGAAAATTTCCCAAATGATCTATATCCTATTCTTAGTAATTAAAGTAATGAATTTTAATTTAGACTTCCCTTATCAGGGGGATTTTAGCCTCCCATCACTGACGCGCTCCTTCGCTTGAAAACTTCATTTTCACTTTTATTTCATAAAAGATTACTCAGTCCTATTGCCAAAAAAGTAAAACAAAAAGTCTAGGCGGCTCTAATGCAGCACTCATATCCACCCATCACTTACGTGTTCCTTTTCTTATCAGCTATCGCTGCTACATCTTCGATGTTCGGTCAGTCCTTCCCTCAGCCCACAATAGCCGCCTTTCCTCGGCTTCCTAGATGTTGAATTCTTTTGATTATTTAAATTCTTTAAAAAATTGAACCTGAGTGTTTCAAGAGTGCAAATTATTGAATAATATCAACCAATTAGAGAACTTGATATTTCATAACCATTTAACAATGACTTAATATCCATGCGTTTTTTTCCTTGCATCTTAATGTCGAGAATTGCAAGATAGCCATCTTCGCAGGCAATCTTCAGATACCTTTTATTATCTGTTAGTATTCTTCCTGGAGGGTCGCCTTCATTTTTTTCATCTGATATTCCAGACTTCAAAATCTTACATTCTAATCCATCAATTGTAGTCCAGGCTGTCGGAAATGGCGCTAAACCTCTAATGTGGTTATATACTTTCATTACAGGCTGATTGAAATTAATCTCACAGGTTTCATGATATATTTTCGGTGCTTTGCAAACTTGGGTTTCATCTTGTTTTAATAATTCTATAGTGTCATTCTCTACAGCTTTAACCGTTTTCAATACCACTTCAGCACCTATATGCATCAATCTATTATAGACATCCCCTGTCGTATCTTCATGAGCTATTTTTGTTTTTTCTTGAAACAATAAATCTCCAGTATCTATCTTATGTTTCAACTTAAAACTTGTCACACCTGTCTCTTCTTCTCCATTGATTACTGCCCAGTGAATAGGTGCAGCTCCTCGATATTTTGGTAACAATGATCCGTGAAGGTTGTATGTTCCATGTTTTGGCATATTCCAAATCACTTCTGGCAACATTCTGAATGCTACAACAATTTGAAGATCAGCTTTTAGTGCTTTTACCTCTTCTACGAAATCAGAATCTTTAAGGTTTTTAGGTTGTAAAATATTTAGACCCTTTTCGAGAGCAAATTTCTTCACATCAGATTCTATTAGTTTCTTTCCACCCCTGCCTCCAAATTTGTCAGTAGCGGTGATCACACCTACTATATTATATCCTTCTTCAAGTAACTTTTTTAATGCAGGAACAGCAAATTCTGGTGTTCCCATGTATATTATTCGCATATTTTCTTTTTATATTTTTTTAAAGAATTGTTCTTTAAAATGTTAAAAACCACACTATTGGAACAATTGATGCTACAAGTATATTATGATTATATAGATAAGAAGTATATTTAATTAAATTATTTGATTTTAGGGTTAACTTTTAACCGCTGTAGCTAGGTCGGTGTAAGTTGTAAGCAACCCACACATAATTATTACTATGAGAACTTTAACCACTTTGACAATGGTCTTCTTTACCATTGCTTTATTCTCCCAAACCACCATTTTAGAAGGATACATTTATGAAACTGGTAATAGAGGTTACCTCAACGGTGTATCGGTCACAGCAGAAAATATGGCAACCGAAGAAATTGTTGGTAAGACAAAAAGCGACAAAAATGGTTTCTTCCAAATCGATGTGCCTATAAATTCCGGCATTAGAATCTATGCCGCCAAAGATATGTTCGATATCAAACGAGTCGAAACTGAAGTAGGGACGGGAAAAGCATTTATCAAATTGGAAATGGGTAGAGCTCCTGGATATACTTTTGAAGTGACTTTGGCAGAAAAACGGTCTTCCACTGAAACAATAGTTGATGCCATCACTGGGACTAGAATAGAAGTCTACAATAACACGACCCGTCAATCCGTAATGGATCTCAAGGATCATGACAATCCAGAATTTCAACTGAATCTTGAGAAAGGCAATCACTACACCATTCTCATCCGTAAAAATGGTTTCTTGTCAAAAAGAATGGAAGCCTTAGTAGACGTAGAAGGATGCATTCTTTGTTTCGAAGGAGTAGGAAAAGTTGATCCTGGTGTGTCTGATAATCTTACAGAAGGTAATTCTTTTGGAGTGCTATTAGCCAATGTAGAGTTGGAACGGATTTTTGAAGGCAAAACCATGGAAATTCAAAACCTATATTATGATCTAGGGAAATGGGCGCTTACTGGCTCTGCGAGGCATGGATTGAACAAGGTAATCACATTAATGAAGGACAATCCAAACTTGACAATTGAGTTGGGATCACATACAGATAGCCGAGGGAATTCTGCTAGCAATCTTGAATTATCAAAAAAACGAGCAAATTCTGCTGTGAATTTTCTCATAAACAATGGAGGCATTGCTAATAAGAGGATCGTATCCAGAGGATATGGTGAAGATATTCTAATAAACAATTGTGCCGATGGAGTAAAATGTACAGAAAAAGATCACGCAATAAACAGAAGGACTGAGCTTAAAATTATTGGAATTACTGATATGAAAGAAGTAAAGTCTTTGGCGCAAATGAAAAAAGAAGAGTACTTGGAAAATGAAATGATAGAATTGATGGACCAAGAACAAATTCAAGCCAAAGATGAAGAAGAATTAAAACGAATCATCGAAGCAGATAAAGAGATTGGAGAGATTGGAGAGATTGGTGAGATTGAAAAGATTGGAGAGATTGGAGAGATTGGAGAGATTGAAGAGATTGGAGAGATTGGAGAGATTGGAGGGATTGGAGGGATTGGAGAGATTGGAGAGATTGAAGAGATTGGAGAGATTGGAGAGATTGGGGAGATTGGAGAGATTGGAGAGATTGGAGAGATTGAAGAAATTGTAGAAATTGTAGAAATTGTAGAAATTGTAGAAATTGTAGAAATTGAAGAGATTGGAGAGATTGGGGAGATTGAATTACAGATAGAAACGACTCCATCAGTTGTTTCAAATTCAACAACTGATGGGATAAAAGTTGTGCTTTTTCAGAGCGACGCCCTTCTTCCAAGAGATCATTTCGTCTTTTTAAGACACGAAAATGTAGAGATCTTTGATAACGGAGATGGGAGAACATTTTATATGACAGGTGGATTCGATAATGAAACAGCGGCATTTTCTTTCTTAAATTCGTTTATCCGTCCTGATAAAAAATATAAAGGAAGCTTTGTCGCTTCTATAAAAAATGGAGTTTTAGCTGTTGTAAATCAGTAGAATTTAATGCTTTGCGAACTTTGCGATTTTCGTTGCGCCCTTTGCGGTTAAAAAAAATTACTCAAGCAGATTTTTAAAGGTATATGTCTTCTTTTTATTCAAAGGAATGGTATAAGTAATGGCATTAAAAGTACCTATACCTGTTGTAATAGGTGCAAAAGTAAGATCATCACTCACATCAAATTCTATAAGATGCCTATCGATAAATGCTTCAAAAATAGTAATGAGATGTCCTCCAATAAAAAACACCCAAGCATATTCTCTTGCTTTTCTGAAACTGTCTCGTCTGGTTCTTAAAATACCTACATCCATCGTCCCTTCGTGTTTCTCAGGCGTACCATTCAAATTGAGGAGGTATGCGTTTTGATATCCATTATAAGCCGAGGTATTGCAGACTATACTGTAAACCAAGTATCCTTCTAGTCCATAAACTAAAGGCAATTTCCACCACTTCTTATTATAAATCTGTCCACCTCCAGGAATGATAAGACCATAAAATGCAGCTTTCCCAGGATTTCCAGTAAAGATATCAAAGAAGGTATTATCAACTATTGTCGTAGAATCAGTAGCCGGTGGATTGGGTTGTTCATTCGTATTTCTATCTTCTGGAATAGTAGGAATATCTTGAGCAAATACTACACAAGAAACGGTCAAAAAAATAAAAATAATGTTTCGGCATTTGTTCATAATACCAAGATAACGTCTAAAAATATAGATTGTATTGTCAATTTAATCTTCTAATTTATCCAAAACTGAAAGGATATCATTAAATTCTCTATCTGATTTGAATTTAATACTAATCTCTCCACTTCCTCCTTCTTCCCTTTTTATTTTCACTGAAGTCCCAAGAGTTGTACTAAGATTATCTTGAATTTTTTTCACCTCAGCTGGAAGCTCTTTGATTTTCTTTGGTGCAATTGGTTTTGCCTCACTAGAGTAAGATTTGATTAAATTCTCTAACGCTCTAACACTTAGGTTTTTATTTAATACTTCCTTATAAATATCAAGTTGTAAGTCTACATCTTCCAGTCCAGCCAATGATCTTGCATGCCCCATACTGATCTCATTATACTTAATCGAAGATTGAATTTGTGGTGGCAATTTTAGCAATCTTACATAATTACTGATTGTACTTCTCTTTTTACCTACACGCTCGGATAGTGACTCATGAGTAAGCTCACATTCTACCATCAATCGCTGATACGAAATCGCAATTTCTATCGCATTCAGATCTGACCTTTGGATATTTTCGATCAGAGCCATTTCAAGCAATGCCTGATCATCCGCTATTCGAATAAAGGCAGGAATGGTCTTCAATCCAGCTATCTTACTTGCTCTTAATCTTCTTTCTCCAGAAATTAATTGATACTTATCGCCACCCAGATTACGAACGGTAATCGCTTGGATGAGACCATGAATCTTTATGGATTGTGCCAACTCTTTCAACTCTTCAGTATCAAATTCTGACCTGGGCTGAAATGGATTTTCTTCTATTTTGTTAAGTGGAATCTCAAGAATCGAGCTATTCAATTCCTTTACCAATTCCGTCTTTTCTCTCGGATTACTTGAATTTTCAATATTCGATAGTAATGCCCTTATCCCTTTACCTAGTTCTTTTTTCTTGCTCATTGGATATGCTGGATTCAATTATAATTAATGTTTTTTATATAATTGTATTTTTTTTCTTAAAAAAGAGATTGAAATAGATTATACTAAAATGTTCTTATTTTATAAAATGAACAATAATTTTTCAACCGTACTTTCGCCTCGCCGGCTGAGCGTTCTATTTTTTTCTTGATAAAAAAACAGAACCAAAAAAAATCAAGACTGGCTAATGCAGCCCTGCAATGGGACTGAACGGTCTCAATTCAATTGAGTGAAGTACAACAGTGCTTCAAGTGAAGGAACACGATAGTGGTGGGCAGATTATATTGCTACTCTATGGCAACCCTTCGCTTACGCGTTCCTTCCTTTATCAGCTATCGCTGATACATCTGCGATGATCAGTCAGTCCCCCAGTCATGGCTATGCTTCTTTCTATTTACTTCTTTCAGGTTAGTCCAATAATTATGCCTTATTCAAAGCTTTTATTAATTCTTTCATTGTCTTGTCCTTGAAGAGAGAATCTGTGTTTTGCTGCAAAAACTCATTCGCCAAATTCAAGAAATTTGTTGCCCCTTTACTAGTTACATCATAAATTATGACTGGCTGACCTAAACTTGGCGCCTCCCCTATTTTTGAGTTTCTATGAATAATGGTAGAAAATACTTTATCAGTGACCATATTATTCATCTCTTCCACTACCATATTTGCCATTCTCAATCTGCTATCATACATCGAAAGCACTATCCCTTCGATAGCTAGATCCTCATTCAAATTATCTCTAACCATATTGATGGTTGTTTTCAATTTTCCAAATCCCTCCAAAGAGAAAAATTCGCACTGAACAGGAATAATCACCGTATCTGCAGCCACTAAAGCATTGACAGTGACCAATCCTAATGAAGGCAGACAGTCTACAAAGATGTAGTCATATTCATCTTTCACTTTTGCCAACATCCGCTTTAGGAAAAATTCACGAGATAATTTATTCACCAATTCTATTTCCGCACCCACCAAGTCAATATTAGCAGGCAACAAATACAGATTAGGTGTTGATGTTTTCAATATCGCATCATGCGGATCTACTTCATCAATCAGACAATCATATATCGTAATTTCCAAATCTGCAGATGCCACTCCAACTCCCGAAGATGCATTCCCTTGCGGATCAGAATCGACCAACAATACTTTCTTGTCTAAAATAGCCACTGCTGCTGCTAAATTGATTGCTGTTGTTGTCTTTCCGACTCCTCCTTTTTGATTTGCTATAGCAATTATCTTCCCCATTCTGTTCTACTTTTATCCTATCTACAGGTTTTTGATTTTGGATTTGAAATCATAAACCGATGATTAATATGATTTCAAGCCGCAAAAATAACTTATTTAAACTAAAAAGATTGGAAAGATTGGAGAGAATTGAAGGATTGGAAAGATAGAAATAATAATTAAGAATTTAATAGAAGCGAAAGACTCCGTGTATCTCCGTGACTCCTCTGAAAACCTCCGTGTAATGAAGTGGTTTAAAAACATAATGTTAATTCCTTTGCATGTCATTGATTCTCAATTTATCGCATTTTTTTCGTCACATAGCTTTGGCTATGCTTCTCAAAAATTGCTTCAATTTGAAAATCAAGCACATACAAATCATTTCAACACTAGTTCTTAACCTACTTCAGTTCCAAATATGCGATGTGTAAAATTAATTTAATCTTTGTGCCTACTTAAAATGTTATACAAAAAAACAATACAAAATAAATGATAACAATAATCTCAGGAACAAACCGCCCAAATAGCAGAACAGAATTTGTAGCCCAATACGTCTTTGATCTCATCGGAAAATTCACAGATGAAGAAATCAATCTTGTAAAATTGAGTGATTTGGATTCAGATTTTGTCCACCCCATGATGTATTCTGGGGATCATCAACATCCAGATTTGAGCGAAATACAGGATAAATATATTATTCCAGCTGAGAAGTGGATTATGTTGTCACCTGAGTATAATGGATCTTATAGTGGGATAGGGAAGGTTTTTGTAGATGCATTATCTGTAAGAAAGTATGGGGAGACATTTAAGGGGAAAAAGTTAGGATTAATTGGTGTGGCTTCTGGAAAGGCTGGAAATTTGAGAGGATTGGACCATTTGACTACAGCTTTTAATTATTTGGGGATGGCTGTGTTTCCTAATCGGTTACCGCTTTCGAAGATTGAGGATGAGATTGTGGATGGGAAGTTGAGTGAGGAGGTGATTACGGAATTGGATGAGTATTTGGAAGGGTTTGTGAAGTTTTAGTATTAAATAGTAGATAGATAATTACAAGGTTTTCTTATTTCAATTTTTGCGTAGTTCTACGTAGATCTTGCGTACTTCTACGCAATTTTTGACTTCCGAAAGAAGAATATTAGAGTTTAGGTTTTACATGTGTTAGATTTAACGAATTCAAAGTGTTAGATTTTTAATAAAACAGACTTTATTGCAATGCTAGTATATCCTTGTATCACCCAAATATCCACAGGAAATAAAAATATCATAATACCTATCATTCAATACTTTATGAAATATTGTGATTGTAAACATAAGAGAAATAAGTGTACCTTTTAAAAATGGGGTGTCCTGGAACAAGCCAAATAAACAACATTACTAAAAATAAAAATTTATGAAATTAGAAAAGATATTAGATAAACTTGGTTCAATAGAAAAGAATTCGTTTATCAAAATAATTGACAATATCATATCTAAAAACCCAAAGAACCGCAATGAAATTGATACGATTTTAAGCTCGTCTGATAAAGGTTTAAAATCGGTTGACAATCAAAATATATCAACAATTTTCGCATTAACTTCTTCCGAATTTCAAGAACATATTAAATGTGAGTTTCAAGAAATCACATCTCAATTAGACATTCTGATAGACATCATAATTCGTGACGGAAATTGTATTGTGAAACAAGATTGGTTTTCAAGATTATATGATAAAGAAATAAAGCACTTAAAAAGTAGAATAAAAATACTTAACTCAGAATTCGAGAATGACAAATCGGAATTAAGTGCTACAAGAAAAAGAGATTACAAAATATACAAGTCTTGTTTATATACTGCTTATCACAATGATATTGAGAACAATCGAGATGCAAAAATAACTTCAGACGAATTATCAATAATTCTTACGCTTTCAAAACAACTAGGACTATCTCAAGAAGAAGTTAAATTAATAAACTATTCAATTTTACCAATTAAAAAACTTGACATACAAGAAGTAATTAAAGGATTAAAAAATATTGGTGTTATTTTCTATTCAAACAAAGAAAACACTATTTACGTTGCAGATGAAATGGTCAGAATGTTGCGAAGAACTAGGGAAAAAGAAGTTGCGGAAAAATTCTACCGTAGAACACTTAAACTTTTGCGAGAACCTATCATAAACCAAATTGCAAGAGAACATAACATTGACAGAAAATTTTCGCATTCCCAAAAAATTGAAGAAATAATTAAAGAAGGTGTTTCATTTACAAGTCTTCTTTTGGATGACATCTATAAACAAGGAATTACATTAACCGAAAGAAAAAAGACTTTAAATGAACTTTGCGAAAAAGGTTTGAATATTAATAATCTTAAAGGTAGTACGTTAGACGATAAAATCAAAAGTTTAATTGAACATTTTGAAAATGTTGAACGTGACGAAAAAGTAGGGATTTCATTGGATGGATTTGACAAACTTCTTGCAGAATTAAATCAATCTTTACCAAAATTAAACAAACAGATTAAAGACCAATTTGAGTTGCAAAATGAATTTGTACTTAAAGCTGACTTTTTGCTTGATTATAACATTAAACCAAGAGATATTTTAGACTTAATCGTAAAACAAGATTTATCCAAATTCATAAAAGAAAACGGGATTAAACAACGCGGAGATGATATATTAAATATTCTTGAACATTATAAAGACGTTGAGAATTTATATTTAGAAAATTATGAAAACGTAGCTTATCGAAATCTGAATTTGCTAAAGGAAAACGGAATAATGGTAAAAGAGAGTGAACTTGGTGTAAAGTTCGAGGATTTAACAAAAGTCATTTTCAAAGGATTAGGACTTAACGTTGATGATACGTTTAAAAACAAACTAAATACCAAAAAGGATATGATGGATATTCTTTTAAATTTAGGTAACAATGAAATTATCATTGTAGAATGTAAAACCAGTAAAGAAAGAGGTTACAATAAGTTTAGTTCTGTTTCTAGGCAATTAAAATCTTATCAAAATTTAGCTCTTAATAATGAATTACGAATTGTCAAAATTTTGCTTGTTGCGCCAGAATTCAGTGATGATTTTGTTACGGACTGTGAGATGGACACAGAAATGAATTTATCACTTATAACAGCTTCTACACTTTCAAATATTTCGGAGGCTTTTAAATCATCTAAATACTCGAAATTCCCGCACATTCTATTCAGAGATATAGTAATTAATGAGGAACGAATTTTAAAAGCTTTGAGTAAATAAGGCGAATAAGCAAGGTATTTCTAGGTATAAAAAATAAGGATTAGGTACTTAGCCCTAGGAGAGTACACATTAGCAAAGTTTGTCGAAATAATAATTTGCAAAGGATCAATTCAAAAAAATCGCCTACAACACAAACCCAAACCGCATCACAAACCTTTGATAATTCATCCTATACTCCGTCCGATTCCTCAGATCCCGTTGATTACCATAAGTCCAATCAGCCTGCTGAAATTTATACCCAATATCAAAAGAATATTTAGTCTCTGACCCTCCAAAACTCAACCCAATATTTGGGTAAAACATAAATCCACCTTGAGAATCAACTATTCCTTTATTTTCATTATTGAAGGCAAGGCTATATCCTGCTTGTAGATTGACGACAATGGTTGTGTTATTAGCGAAAAGGAAACTTCGAAGGTCAACAAAAATCGGATGGACGCGCTCTCCTGATTGATGAGCATATTGGTCGATTCCTGTGCCCAATCCAACGCTGAAAAACCTATTGAATCTATAGCCACTGCTGAATGAAATGGTATAGCCATTGCTCTCATTAAGTCTTCCGCCATGATTGCTTGTAATAAGGCCTGCATACAATGCATAATAGACTCCTTTTTCTCGAAACTTATATGGATTCCAATTGGCATTATTGGAATATGATTTCACTTTGACGATTCTCTCATTTGAGAAAAATATTTCCTGACCCCACAATGTAATTGCTGTAACTCCCTTTTCTAAATCCCACTCTATGATTGTAACTTCCAATTGTGTACCTCCCTTGAGATACACAATTGCTTGTTTTTCATCTTTCGGGAGCTCTACGTTTTGAGCAATAGATTGGAAACCTACAAGTATTAGAAAAGCCAGTATGATCGATTGTTTCATATTATATTATTTTGAAATTGATAGGAAACTCATCTCTTTGAGAGAATTTGGATTGCTGCTATCATATTGATATAGTCCTCCATCTCCTACTACAATCAAATGATCTTTCGTCAGTGGAATAATATCATATGCATTGATATCCTTGATATGTTCTACTTGATTCTCACCTATTCTATTAAGATCAGATTTGTCAAAAACTCTTAACCCAGCATCTCCGTCGCAGATATACAAGTCATCATTCACAACAGCAAGTCCATGAGGGTTTGTCATGTCGTAAGATTTCTTGAGTTGAGGGTTATTTATATTGGAGATATCGATAATATCAAGTTGATTTACAAATGATTCGCATCTGCTGCCATTTCTCAGCGTTACATATGCTGTGTTGCCCTGAACAAATACAGGGTCGCACGCTCTTGCATGTGTGAATTGTGACACAAAAGTTGGTTCGTCAGGATTAGTACGATCGTAGATATACATTCCTGCTGAGCCACCTATGAATAGATAGTTTTCATATGGGAACAGCGTTTCGATTCTTCCCCAATCTACATTTACAGTACTGAGTGCTTCTGGTTGAAGTAAGTTTTGAATACCGAAGCTTTTCAGTTCACTATCATTCAAAACATATAGATGTTCATCTAAAACAGAAAATCTAGCAAATGATCCTCCTTGACCTGTGATAGTTCCTGAACTATTGAAATTAGACACTCCTATATCAAATTCAACAGTCGAATTGGCAAAAACAGCACCACCTCTTTTAAACCAAGGATTGTTAAAGTTAGGATCATCACAAGAAAGTTCGACAGATCTTTCCGTTTCTTTTGTATAAATGAAGTAGCCTAAATCATCCCAAAAATCATACAAATTAAATACTTCCTCCTGACGATCAAGCAACTTTGGGTCCTTGAGATCAGATACATCTATCGTGATTAGATCTACATAATTGTCAGCATACATAATGTCGTTCTTTATGGACACATCTAAATTACCAGGAATAGAAATGAATCCAAGATAGCTTGGAGCATAAGGATCTGAATTATCATATAAATGAATACCTTCATATTTTTCATTTACGATCAACGTATTATTGTAGTAATATATCTTACCTGGATTTTCAAGTAACCTACTTTCAAAATAATCGATATTATCTAATCGGAATTCTTCAGGTTGAACATAAACTGCTTCGTATTCAACAAATGTTCTGGTAGCCTCACATTTGTCCTTCAGACATGAGGATAAAGAGACAAGAATAGCAAATAGGAATATAAATTGGGATTGATGGATCAGTGATTTCATTTTTCTATTAATTTTAGTTTATAAAGTTTTTATATCATTGAAGACGGGTGGTTCTTTAAAATGGGTTGGGTGATTTAAGAAAATTATTTTTGATTTAATGAACTACCTCGCCGCAAGCAGACGAGGTATCCCTCCCTAAAATAGCGCTTTTACAAAAAATAATATTTTATCTTTCAAACATAATTTGATGATTTACTAAAATCAGTATTTCATTTTAGTATTCGCTTATCAGCTGGATTTTCCTTTTTTCATTGAAAAAAAACGAAACCAAAAATTCTAGGCAGCTCAAATGCAGCACTCAAAGCTGCTCCCTCAGCCCACAAGAGCTGCCTTGGCTAGGCTGCCTAAATAATTTCAAACACCCGAGGCAGAGCCTAGGGGAATTTTTTCGATTAAACAAGTAGTTTTTCTACAAAAGTTAATAACTTCCTTTCTTATATTCGAAATTAAAGTTTAAAATCATTGTCGTCTCTTCGACTTCACTAAATACGCAATGAATATAAATTATTATTATTCATATAATTACACATTATGTTTTTATATTATATGAATAAATAGTTAGGTTTGAAATCAAAATATATTTTTCACCTGAACTCCGCCTCGCCGGCTTGGTCTTCCGCTATAGCTTCAGCGACACGCGGAGGCGATCTATTTTTTTCTTCATAAAAAACAGAAGCAAAAAAAATCTTGGGACTGACTGATCACCTAAAGTGTGCTAGTGGAACTAGCAAAGGAAAGAAGGTGTTAACGGTGGGAGGACTAGAATTGCGATTATTGATTAAACGCTTAAGCATTCCTTCACTTGTAAACTATCACTTTCACATCTTCAATGCTCGTTCAGTCACCTAAAGTTTAGCGACAGGCATACTCGCCTTTTATTACATTGTTCTGGCATTTATAGTAAAAAAAATAATTGTAATTATTCTCATTAAAAAAGTTTAACGCTTTTTATAACTCGAAACATCATTGTTCACAGTGCAATTTATAATGCACATCCCATCTGTTTTCTTTTTCTCTAAATAAATATTTCATATTAAATTTAGCTTTGATATCTCGGAAATACAGATTAAAATCACATGAATAATAAGTTCATATAATATACGAACTTTATTCTCTATATTTACGTTAATGAAAATAAGGTATCGACGAGTTCTAGAAAAATATCTTAAAAAGAATAGAGGTAGTAAGAAACTAGATCTTGAGATTGAAAAACTAATGAAAGTTCTCGTAAATGCTAATTGGTCTACACCACAAGATATAAAATTGAGTAGATCTGATGCTGATAGAGTCCATCCCAACGGTTTCTACTTTTTCAATATTGCTATGGATAGAACAATGATATTGATTGAGTTAGATGAAGATCGGGCATCAATTGTTTGGTGTGGCTCACATGGCGACTACGAATCAACGTTTAGAAATAACAAAACCACAATCCGTAAGTGGCTCCAATCAAGAAAATGGATTTAATATGGAAAATGAATTTAATATTAATAAAATACTCCAACAAGGTTCAATTAGAAATGAGCTAGAACTAGAACAATCAACTCTGGCAGAAAGACAATTAAAATTGATGTCCAAGGAAAATCCTGAAGCAAAAGAAAAGAGGATTCAACTCATAGAATTGATTGATGATTACGAAGCCAAACATTGGTCAAACCGTGATGAAATTTCATATTCTCAAATAGATGAAAGTGACAAAGCAGAAGAATCTGTCTTACAACATTTAGAATTCACCGAAAATCGAAAAAAACTTATAAAATTAAAGCTTAAACGTCTTGGACTGAATCAACAGGAATTTGGCAGAATACTAGGGCACGACAGTAAATCCTATACGTCAGAATTGATGAATGGTATTGTTCCTTTCTCTTTGAAGGATTTAGTTATAATCAGCAAGTTGCTTAAGATCAACTTAAGCAATCTCATTCCTACTCAAATACCAGAAGAAGAAAAGAACAAGATTGAAAAAACTATAAAGCAGCTTGATAAACCAAAATTAAAACTAGACAGGAAGGAATTCGCATTCAGTTAGTAGTGCAAGCACTTCCGAGAACAGTAAATAATAACCCTATACTCACCAATAATAATTTGATTTCCTTCTATGCTTTTGATCTGATTCGTAGCGACTACAAATGATCGATGCACTTGCAGAAAATCCGATTCTGGTAACCTTCCAATTACAGTTGATAATTTCTCACGAAGGTTATAGTCTCACTTTGCAATACAATTTTACTATAGTTCCCTGAAGCTTCAACATATAAAATATCGTCTAGCTGTACTTGAAAATGCTTTTTGTTAGAAAGAAAAAAATGCTTATTACTTGCTCCTCGGTATTTTGTTTTTGAAGAGTCTCGACTGGTGATAACTCCTTAAGTGAGCTATATTCTGTATTCTTCCAATCCATTAAATCACTAACCGCTCTTTGACTTATTTATTCAACTAAAATTTTTATCTTTAAGAAGTTATGAAATCGATGATTGTATCCATTTCATTTACTTCAAAAAAAAATTAAAACCCATGGCCAAAAAACTAAATCAATTCAAAGCAGAGCAAAAACGTAATTCTCAAAAAAGGATCGCATCAAATACCTATCCGAAAGAATTGATTATTGTAGCAGAAGGGGACTCTTGGTTTGATTATCCATTGAAGAAAGACATCATAGATTACCTCCGACAAAAAGGATATGCTATTGAAAATCACGCAAAGGCTGGAGATACGCTGGACAATATGGTCTATGGTTCAGAGTACAAGAAAAAAGGAAACATAGTACAGCATACAGGTCCAATATCTTTGCAAACCACCTTGCAATCTATTAAAAAACTGAAGCCTCGTTTTGTACTTTTCAGTGCAGGAGGGAATGATATAGTAGGGAGCGATATTTTAGGATATTTGAACCATAGAAATTCAAAACCTGATAGCTTAATCAATAAGGTGATATTTCAGGCCAAATTGAAAAGAATGAGCAAGGCTATTTCTTTCTTTATAGAAGCTGTACACAAGACTAGAAAGTCTTGCGATATTATCATGGATGGATACGATTATGCTAAAGTGAATGGGAAAGGATATACCTTCATTTTTAAAAATTTAGTAGGTCCTTGGATTCTTCCTTCGATGGGTAAAAAAGGGATAACGGCTAAAAAGGATCAAGAGCCAATTATCAAATATTTTGTAGATGAATTCAATGGGATGTTAGCAACACTGGATCAAAAGTATGATTACTTTCATTTCATCGATTTAAGAAGTAAATTTCCCAAAGAAAACGAATGGGATAATGAAATCCACCTGAAAAATAAAGGGTACAAAAAAGTATCAGAAATGTATCATGCTAAGATGAAAAATATATTAAATCAAGATCCGCTTATTGCCTTTAGTGATAGGCTTATTGCGGTTGAATAGTGTGTAATCATATAGCATCGATGGTGAAACCATCGACGGCTTAATGTTGACCTTGCATTATATTGACAGACATAGGCGAACGTGGGATATCAAAACCCAAAAGGCTTACGCATCGTAATTGCAAAAGCCCCAGATTCCTCTGAAGCTTTTATATGTTTATAGCATTTTGAAGTTACAAACTTTAAACAACTGGTGGATGACAAAATGCACATCTTTTCTGTTATCGATGCTTTTATTGCTAAAAGAAAAATTCAAAGCATAATGTAAAAGCCCCACCGAAATGAGACTTCTATTTGTTTATAGCATTTTGAAGTTGCAAACTTCAAACAACGGTGGTAACAATCATTCTGAGCTTGGACAATCTAAGGATATATTTCAATCATATGGAATCTAGGTTACAAGCCTAGACTAGCTTAATATTGACTATACATGATGTTGACTCGCATCGGTGAACTAGGACAATCATACTGAATCTTGGCTACTTGCTTAGAGTAACATATTGTTGCCATTAAAAAATTAAAATCTAGTTTCAAGAATATCAATTTTCACTAATCCTTGTGTGTTCTCATTTGCATAATCCATAGCACTACTATACACATAATTTTCAGCATAATCGACATACCCTGCACGTACAGGATTTAAATGTGTATAATCAATTCTTCGTCCAATCCAAAGATTTGAAGTCAATTCTACTGGATGATTATCCCTTTTCCAAAGTTGATATGTTTTATTATTCTTATTGTATTTGGCGAAATATTTCAAAAGTCTTAGTATCCATTCTTGCCTGCTTTCTTTTGGATTTTGCAAGATCTCTTTTAAGATTTTTTTTGCTGTATAACTTTTAAAATCTCTAATAATATCAGATAACTTATAACCATCTTTTGCAGATACTACAAGATGCAGATGATTTGTCATAATCACGTAGGCATGGACCGATAAGCCTTTATTTTCAATACAGTACTTTAGACTGTCCACAATGATATCTTTATAGATTTTCCTAGAAAATATATCTAACCACCCCACAACAGTTGGCGTAATAAAATGAATATGATTTTGATTAACGATCTTATAACCATGCATGTTATAAATGTAAGAAATCCGATTGTCATCATACGCAATTGATCACATTTTCCTAATAATCTTTCCACTACAAATGAACATGTTCGTCGATGGTTGTACCATCGATGCTTTATGATTTACTAAACTTAACAATCATTCTGAGCCTGGACACCCTGAGATTACATTTTCTATTTATTTCAATCAGATGGAATCTAGGTTACAAACCTAGACTAACTTAATGTAGACTATACATGATGTTGACACGCATCGGCGAACGAGGGTGATAAATACAGAAAGTTAACTGTTATTGAAAAATTTGTGCCACTGGCTTTATCTATTCCCTATCTTATCCTTATTGGATTTTCTTTTTGTCAACTCTTCTGTAAATAACAAAGCCCCTGATTTCTCAGAGGCTTCTATTTTATTCCTTTTCCTTGGCATGCATTATTACCGTTCCATCTTTAAAGACTTCCTTTTTTAATTCTTCAAGTGTAGACCAGTGTTTTTCTATATCTCTTAGTTTGCCAACAATGAAACTAATATTACCGCTTCCATAAACAAGATATCTATAAACTTTTGCATCCAATGTTTCCTTTTCATCATCACTCAATAGCTGTATTTCTACATCTTCTACTTTCGTTCTATCCCCTTTTTTTGTAAGGTAATAAAACTCCATATGAACATATTTATCTTGGTCTTTAAATTGAGTATATAAAATACCATTCGTAGGTATTTCATAAACTCTCTTTTTCTCTTCGTAATTAACTTGTTGACCATCCACCTCGTCAAACATTATCACTACTGGCCCTTCATAGCCTTGAGGTATTAAATACACTTCTCTTTCTCCCCAAAAACAAGAAGAAAACAAAATCGATATTAATCCAAAATATATCAGCTTTCTCATGATTAGTCATTATTTGGGTTAGGATTCTGATCACGGAATAAATTATTGTAATCAGTAAGATTATACTCTTGTCCTTTATAGAGTACATTTTGAAAATTACCCTTCCCGTCAATCTTGATTTGGAATCCTACATCCATTATTCTTTCATCAGCACCTCCGAATAATGCAACTGGATTATTTCCTCCTCTTACATCTCCTCCAATGAACACAGATTGTCCGCTTGGGTCAGTAATAAATGCTTCTGTATTTGGAAAGTCATCTCCATTTACGCTTCCAGAAATTGTAAGAAAACCTGCATTTAAATCTTCCGTAATTGATAACCCCGCAGCTACATCAATATTAGGTGATGGAACAAGTGGGTTATCCCCCGAATACCCCGTTTCAAATGATAAAGTATTTCCTTCTGAAGACACAGTACGGGCATATCCCTTAGGATCAGCAACGTCAGAACCAAATATTCCATGATGAGACCGTGAACTTGATGTATTATCAGAATTATAACTCAACGTTCCAGCTGCAGCGTCAGCAATTACAGTATGACTTATTCTCGCCGTTGCACTTGACCTATTACTAAATCCTCTACCATCACCACCGAAACCACCTCCAAATGTTTTCCCTGGGTGAAATGATCTAAATGTAATCGAATATGGAATTGCACCAGTCGGATCAGTAAAGTTTATTGGATTATTGAACGTGTAAGAGTATGGAGACCACCCTGGCATTAGATCTGCTAGAGGATCGACAGATAACCAGATGCTTAAAGATGGATCATAATACCTAGCCCCATAATTATACAACCCCGTCTCACTATCCAATTCCTTCCCATTAAACTGATAAGGAGTAGAGAATGGTGCAGCTTTCTGCTCTCCTAATACCTCACCCCATGGCAAATATACTAAGAATTGATAAGGATTACCTTCAGAATCTGTAAGTACAGAACTTGATCCTAATTGATCATTATGAAAGAAGTATAGGACATTATCTGGGCAGTTTGCAGGATTTTGCTCACAGAGGCATTGTTCGTATGCTTCTTTTTGTGTTACAGGGTCATACTGATCGATGCAGTCGTCTACATCTGGATCTGGCACGTAAACTATGGTTGATAAATTATCTACACCAAGATCAATTTCAAAAAGAGCAAGCTCTCCATCTTTTTGGATAGCAACTTTTCCAGATAAATTCTCCTGTGATATGAAGATGTCATTCACACCAGACAATCGACTGACGATTCGCTCTGATCCTGAGTAATAGTGCTTTGTATATCTGCCAGATGCACTAACAGTAATGTGTCCACTTGGGTATATAGTGTATGGGTTGAGTACTGCTGAGGTGGTATTATTTCCATTCGTACCAGCTGTAGTAATATCCCCTTTCGCTTTTAGGATCCGCTGTCCTTCTGCATCGTACATGTAGTGCTGAATCATGTAGTCGTCTACCTTTATTCCTCTCATGAGGTTATCGGTATTCCAATACATGTGTTTATTAGTATATGGCTCAACATTATCTTGTATTTGAGATGTCATATTTCCATTGGCATCATATGTAAAAGACATCTGAAATTCATTTAGAGAAATTAATTTAACTGCTCTAGGTGCATCTCCACCATAATAATATTGCGCCCCTCCATTAAAATTATTTAATGATTCATTCGGACTTCCATCAACATTAACCTCTCTATGTTTGAATAATATTTGGCCAAGATTATTATCATCGTAATGTGTTGAAGTGTTGTAATTCCCCTTATAGTTATTACCATTTTGAGGATCTGTACCCATCTCATTCCAAGTACCATTGCTAGATGTCAGTCGATTATACTTATCGTAAACGTAGTTATGGTCATATTTTCCTCCCATATCACTACCATTTGGAATTACTGCAAAATTCTCCAGCTTAATTATATTTCCTACATAATCATAATCGTACTCATTATCCAATATATAGTTACCGTTGGTTAACTTAGTTTTTAACTTAAGCATTCTTCTCAGATCATCCTCGTAAGTATATGAGGTGGAAGTACCATTTCCATATTCACAATATATTTTTTGTTCAAACTCATCATATCCTACATTCTGGATATAGTCATAAGCATTGCCATCCAAAGTACCTGTGATCTTAGTAAGGTTCCCACCTGCATCGTAGTCATACGTAAGTTCTTCTAAATCTGGATACCTAAGCGATTTTAGTCTCCCCCAACTGTCGAAATCATATAATGTTTCGAATTGATATGTAGGTGTATTAGGAGTAGCGATGACTCTTAGTTCTTTTTCTACTTCTCCATGCAGTCCATATTCGAATGTTCGGAATCCTGTTGCATCTTCTATTTTTTGTAGTCTTCCACCGTTGCTACTTGGTGAAGTATAGTCTTGGGCATGATATGTATATGCTACATTATTCACATTAGGTGTCAAGTCTATATAATCAGGATGTTTGAGTGATAGTACACGTCCCATCTCATCATATGTTGAGGTGAGCGTACCTAGTCCTGATGTTTTGGTCAGTAGATTACCTAGGTTATCATAGGTATACGTCTCTTCTCCTGCATCAGGATGGACACGTTTTGTTGTTCGACCTCCTAGATCATACTCATAAGTTGTGGATTCATTGTCATCCGCTAAATAAGAATTCAATTGCCCTATACCATCATAATCAAATATAGTTGTTATGTCTCCGTCATCTGTATAGTCGATTTTTTTATCTACCCTTCCATTGACGTCTTTATATACTTTGGATTCTATGTATACTTCATTATTATCAGCTTCTGTTCCAGATTGTCTCACTATTGCATGTGTTACTTGATGACTTCCCTCTATACTATATAGAATTTCCGATGGATTTCTGGCAGGGTCTAGCACCATATGAGGCCTTTCAGTGATGTCATCATATATTGTTGTAGAAGAAGGTTGTGTCGTAGTAGTGATAAAATCAAAATTAGAATCTCCTTCTGTTGGAAGATATTGTTTGATTGGTCTTCCGTGCAGGTCTGTAATTACAGGTCCACTGACAGACATCTTGGTATTATCATAAGATTGAGATACGGGGTCATAGACTGTGATATCTTTCTTAACTTGTATAGCTTGCCCCACTCCATTGGCTATTGTTACTGTTTTTATTGGGTCGACAATGCCATTTTCATCTATATTGAATATATCAAAATGATCCGTAATCGCATAACCTTTTCCAAATACGCCGCCTATCTCATCACCTAATGGTGTGTAAGCAAAATTTATAGTATATGGATGGCCGGCTGCTTTTTCTTTTGGTCCTAATATAGATGTCGTTCTACCTCTAGAATCATAGCTATATTCCGTTTTATTGCCATGGATGTCGGTTGTTTCATCTGGTAGTCCAAATTTATAATTATAAATACTACTAGATATGAACATCTCAGGTAAAGTACTCCCATCTGGTATAGAACTGAATTCCGCTTTCACCTCGGTAGGATAGGTAGCCACAAACCCATCATAAACATAAGATGTTGTCAATCTATCACCTGATTCATTTTCAGGTCCCTCCACAGACTCAAGATTACCAACATTTTCATTTAAATCATCATATATCAGATTGGTTACTGCTACAGAACTTCCTAGATGTACAGATATTTCTGTTGGTCTACCTTTCTCATCGTAGGCAGATATTTCTCTGTGTCTTACCTCTTCTCCTCCTGTTACTACTTTTATATCTTTTGGTATAGATACTATATTATAATCGACATATGGTATACCATGAAGATGGTAAGAAATTGTAGACGTATACTCACCTCCAGCATATGTGTTTGCCATAGAAGTCACTCTTCCCCACCCATCATATTCAAAATCTTGAGTCATAGATATTGGTCCCTGCCCATCTTCATACATTTCTTTAGTAGTAGATGTCAAAACACAGAATGCACTTCCTAGTCCTTCTGTTCCTCCTACATCATAACCAAGCCCTATATCTCCGCCCATTGTCCATGCCCCATCGTTTTTACCTCTGACTTCATAGGTATTGATTGATTTAGAGTATAATTGATTAACAGGAAGTGCTGATATATCTGGAGTCCCATCATCATTCAGAGGAATGCTTCCCTCTACCATGTATGTTTCAGTTGGTTTTCCCTGAAGGTAGTAACTTTGATTGTGGAAATACTGAATATTTTGGCTAAAGATATGACCTTCAAAGTTGGCAATATCATCTTGAATCAAATTATCAAAAGTATCCATTTCTATAGTTCTCAATATTTCAAAACCAAGAAATTCTCTTTCTCTCCTATCATGGTTTGGATTACTGTATTTATAGTATGTGGTATGCTCACCGGGACTTTCTGCTGCCGAGGAACCTTGAACAATTTGATTGCCATTTTTAGTGTCTGCTACTTTCACCTTATTCATCACCCATTTTGCGCTTGGGCATTCATAGGATGGACGAATTACCTCATAGTCAAGTGTATATTCTGCACCTATGGGGGTCTCTATTTTTTTCAGTTTGTTGGTTCTACGAATATTAGAATGCCGTATAATCATGGTACTTCCCCCATCATATTCCAAGTAGTCAGGAAATCCGTCGCCATCATAATCCTCTATTATTTTTTTAGTGCTATTGTAAGTTGTGTTTTTTATAGAACCATGAACTCCAATTTGTGGTTTGATATACAAGGTAAAAATGAATAAAGGGATTGGAATAATTCCAAAAGCATGGGTTACCCCAAGATTATTGGTCTGGGTTGAAGAAGAAGAATTCCACAACATTGCTACATCTTCAATTGTAGAGACTGGATCATCTTTTTCAAAACCTGTCCCCGTATTATAGTCTATTTCAAGATCATCAAAAGTCAAGGTGATTCCATTTTCTAAAAATGGGCCAATGGGTCCTATTATCAATTGAAAAGCATTCGTATTGTCAGGTAATCCATCTCCATTGATATCTACTAATTGTCTCAGCGAACTGTTATGATTTTTTCCTGAAGACCTATCAAACTGCATACTTTCACTATGTGAGAATGAAAAACCTGCACCATAACTATATGATGCGCTTCTTGAGCTTGAAGGTATGATTTCACCTGAGACATTTACGGATTCCGAATTCATTAGTCCTTGACCCATATTTAGATCAACATCCTGCCCTATGACATCATTGTTACCATCTAATTGGGTAGTTAGTCTATCTGATAAGCCATCGCCATTTATATCAAGCCAGGTTACTATAGATTTACTAGTTCCGGTAGCCATATTACCAGACACTTTCACGCCGACAGTCGAAGCTTTAGGGAAATCAACTTCTCCAGATGCCCCTATACCAATATTATTGCTTTTTGAGCTTCCGAGATCACCTTGAGTAACTTCCTCGATTGGAGATAATCCACCTGTAGCATTTGTCATTAAAGAAAAATCAGGTACTAGTATATCCGGATATCGATCACCATTTAGATCTCTATAGTCTGTCAAAGAAATACCACTTGATTGAGATTTTGTACCACTTAAATTAGGTATAAAAGAAGGCAAAGATTTAGAAGCCCCTTCTGAAACCGAGAATCTGGGCAAAGAAAATGCTCCTTTATCATCGTCCCCTTCCAAGTCAATTGGTAGTGGAATTTCATCAATTGTATTTTGAATTGAAACTTTTAAATTCATAGCTTTTCCTGAGAACTTAGCAGCATAACTATGAGCGGTTATTCCTCTCCACTTCTCAATAAATGTAAGACCATCTTCGCCACTAATTTTTTGTTTTTCAGGAATTGCTCCAAAAAATGGTGTATTTTCAATATTTAACTTTCCACTAATGTTATTCACAATAGTTGATGGGTCTCCAATCCCGAAATCAAAATCTTCCTCCCCATTCAAATCATCTGCATCAATTTCTTCTAACGTTGAAATATCCTCCATTTGCATGACTATATTTTTTACATCTGAAGAGTTTAACGTAGGCACATTTGATTTCTCACCCGTATTTAATAATTTTCCTGTATCAGGATCTTGCGGAGTATCTGGATCATCGTCTGCTTTCTCATTGTAAAAAAATTGACCCCAATTTCTATACATTGGTCCATATAGGTCGTTGGATTTTAAATAAAAATTACAATGTCTTTTTTTAAGACCACTGACATAGCTTTCATCTATATCAAAATTATTTGGTTTTGAACTTATAAACCCAATATAATCATCTTCGGAATGACTAGTATGAGGAATTGAATTCATGTGCTTCATTGCTTTCTCTGATAAAAACTCATTGTCCCCATATATTTCTATGGTGATCCTTTTATCAGAATCAGAATTAACTGGAATAGCAATATTTGGAATATCTAAGATACCATTTTTATTATGCTTTATTGTTATCACTTGATGCCCTATTGCTTTTCCATTTTGTTTGATCACAGCTGTAAGCTCACCATTACACCATTCAGCATCCTCCCCATCAGCTTGATTGCCTACTCCATCATCTACATTAGGACAAAAAAGACCTTTTACAACTTTTTTATTAAACCTAAAATACATAGTATTGACATACGCTTCTGGAAATAGTCTTACATTATTATACGCTATATCAGCTGATTTATTAAGATCAAACTCTTCAGAATAGGTAGCATAGATATCTTTATTTATAATAGGATAAAAAGAATTTGTTATTTCGAAATCTTCTGTATACACCTCTGCAGGTAAATCTAAAGTCTCAGTATAAGAATATTCTACAAGAGGATTCCAATCGATACTTTCCCAATCAACATTTGATTTTGCAATGATCTCAAATTTATAAGATGTATGAATCGCTCCTATTCTTTCTCCATCACCAATTCCCTGAATATCAGCGTAAGATGGTATATCTCCCTCCGCAGGCAAATAATAAGTTTGATCGTTGATTGTTGTACCTCCTCCTTCAACTTCAATGGACCCCGACTCTCCAGCATAAATAGTTTTTGCTAATAAAAACGGTAATTGTGGAAGTGATAAACGTTTAAGCACTTTCACTTCATCACCATCAGCATTTTCAAAATCAGTCTTTTTAACTATATCAAACTCATGATGTTTAGTTATAAAAAAAGTAACATTATCAGATAACCCACCCACTTCTAATGCTGGCCAAGAAATAGTCACGTCAGCACCTACTTCTGATTCTGAATATACGGGAATCGTGTAAGATGTAGATCTAGAAGTATTAAAATCCTCAGAATATCTATTCTTATAATAACTCAGTCCATCACTATCAACAATTTTATCCGCATCTATTGCCTTCCCTAACACATCAGTGTACACTACTTCAGGATCCCAGTGCGCTTCTTCAAAAGGTTCTGAAGCATGCATTCTAAAATATACATTTTGTCCTTTTTGTACTCTTAATGTTGACGTCAAAGGTGGATCTTCATCTGTATCCTCAATTTCATTACCTACTCCTTGATTGCAAGGTCCAATATATGCCAATAATTCTCCACCATCAACGGTAAAATCCTCTATTAATCTTACATTATTTCCTGCATGATAGATTGCCTCATTTCCGTCTTCTATTAAATTTTCAGCAGTGAGCATTATCTTTGCTTCTTTTTCTGATACAATACCACCACTTACAGTTTCAGAAACTAGAATTACGTTTTGACAAGGTTCACAATCTGCCTCACCCATCGGACATGGATCGATGCAATCATTTAACCCATCACTATCAGAATCAGCTGCACATGGGTCTGTGACCATACTTGCAGTACAATCAAGCACTCCTAAAGGATTCAAACCATTGATATTTTCATCTATCGTAGCAAAGTCACCATTATAAAGTCTACATGTACCACTTAGGATTCCATCAGCTCTTTGGTAGAACTTATTAACGTCTGTCTCAATTGACACGGTAGCTACCTCCGATGGTAAGGTTCCTAAATTATTAATCACAATATGACCATCCGCTGGAGCTCGCCAGACTTTCACGACATCATACGCTGGGAACTTAGCTTCAACCTCATCTACAATTTCCGGAATCAAATCTTCTATTGGGGCAACATAACCTGTCAAGATCATATTTTCAGTGGGTTCACTGGAAGTACTAAATGTAGGGGTATCATCTTCATTTAGGTAATTAAATAAAACAACTCCATTATAGGAAATGTCCATTAATCCATCTCCATTTGCATCTGTAAAAAAGACTGAATTTGCGCTCACAGTCGTAGAGGTATTTTCACCTAAATGGACTCCAAGAGGTCCAAGAGCAAGTGTCCCTGTAATATTTGGATTATCATATGTAAAGGATTGTGAAAATCCTATTTCTAATGATTTAGGGTCAAAATTATTATCCGCAAATAATAAATCTTTGGATGCATTGAACGTATGATCAATTGTTACTTCTCCATCACTACCTAAAATCTTTGTTACGATATGCTTTCGATATCTAAAGTGACCATCTACATGCCTAAGTATGAGGTCTTGATATCCATCTCCATCTATATCAACTTTTGCAATTAATGAATATGAACTCTGATAGCTACCTCCAATTGCGGCTTGACCGGAACCAAAGTTTCCTTTTAGATTAGCAAATGGTACAAAAATACTTACTCCAACTCCGAGTGAGCCCCCTGCGCTGCCACTACTGGATTTTGTTGTTCCTAGTGGAGAATATAATTTATCTATTTGTGGAAATAAACTACTAATTATGTCACCACTGGAAAAAATATCACAAATATCAGGGTCTCTTGATTCTGATTTGCCTTTTTTGTTTTTCTTTGTTTTTTTACTTTTTGTTTTGAGATTAGATTTCTTTCGACTTTCAGATTTATTTTCATCATTCTTTTGTTGTGCAATTAATCTTTTGATCTCACTTTGCTGTTGTCTGTTGTAGTAAGGTGTCAAAGGAATGATGGAATATTTGTTGGTACTTGACTTTACTTCTACAGAATTGTTTTTGGCAACAAATCTAGTGGTCATCCCACCTTTGGATTCCGATATTACTTTTGTAACATTTTTTCCTGGAAGATTAGTGTAGGTGTATTCAAGAAAATCAATGTCTGCAAATGAAATTCTGTATACAGAATAGTCAGACATTAATTGCAATTCACTTAAGAATTCAGTTTCTTTACTTAAAAAATTTGATTCCAAATTAAAATTCTCATTATTACTTGTTTCCTGAGTTTCTGTATCTCCACATAAAATTTCAATATACCATGAAGATGCCGTAGTACATGCGGGATGATTAACATCAAAAGTAAGTACATCCCCTTCATCTACTGCCAAAGTGAATTTGGCATTTTCAGAATCTAACCAAGTACCACCACCTTCCAGAGGATCTCCAAGCTCATATCCTTCATCAGCTAAATCTATATTTATTATTGGACATCCGTCGTCTGCGCAATTATCTGCGGCTATAGACCCAGTACTTATAACACTATTTCCATTATTTAAAACATCAAATGTTTGAGGGTTACATAGTGGTCTAAAAATAATAGAAAGGCTTGAAATTTGATCAGGAACTATGTATTCAGCAGTCCAATCATTGTTAAATGCATTTGCAGATAATACTATATCTCCATCTAAACATGGATCACCTGTTATAATAGGTATTTCACATTCATTACCAATTCCATCACCATCATCATCCAATTGAGCTGGATTTGGAGTATAGAAACAATTATCACATTCATCACCTACGCCATCCATATCAGCATCTAATTGATTCGGATTATAATGATTGGGACAATTATCGCACAAACCAAAATGATTATCATTATCTACATCTACAATAGTAATATCATCATCGATATCACATGGATCACATACATTCCCCATCCCATCACCATCATCATCCAATTGATCTGGGTTATCTACAAACGGGCAATTATCACAAGCGTTTCCGAACTCATCATTATCTGAATTTACTTGACTATTGTTAGGTACATCTATACAATTATCACAGACATCACCAGTTCCATCATTATCTAAGTCTTCTTGATCAGGATTGTTATCATCAGGACAGTTATCGCAATTGTCATAAAATTCATCACCATCTGAATTAACAGTTCCACATCCATCATCTTCAGACACACAATCTGTATTTTGATTAGGATTCCATACATAATCACAATTATCAAGGCAATTGGGGACTCCATCATCATCTGGATCACCTTCGGGATCATAATTAGGATCATAATCTGGATCACCAACCTCTGGACTATCACATGGTGGATCTTCATCACAGGGAACTTCTATTTCTACCTCTCCACCAAATATCCCTTCTTTGGTATCATCGTAATAATAAAAATTGTGTGTAAGTGGCTCTTCATCTTCATCATATGTTCTATCCGTTATTGAGGAAAGAAGGGTCTTATGAAACCTTCCGATTCCAGCAGAACAGTCTACATGATCGACATTTTCCGGATCAAGTATCCTCGTTTCCTGATAATTTAAATCATAGGCTCTTATTAAAGAACCATCGTAGAAGACATTGATGCTTTGAAGCAGTCTATTGTCTTCTTGTTTTACACCTAGACGTCCACTAATCATTTTATCTTTTCTGATCCCTACATTAGCATCATGCTTGACAAATGAAATCAAATACTTTCCTAACTCTTCTCCATGACCTGTATATCTAATCTCTCGGACATACAGGGTGTTATTATCATTATCATAGTCATACAGAATATTATTTCCATTGACATCCTCTGATTTCACTAGTGGCCAATGGGATATACCTTTGGTACTCTTTATTTCGTCAGTATCGTCATTATTCAGTGGATTTCCATACCAGTGGATCATTCCATTTGATCCTGTCACCTTCCAATAATAGTTCAATGGAGCATCTCCATATCGTTCTATTTTAGCAAAACTTCCTAGTTTCCTTTCATGAAAGATCGCAGGATTTTCCGATTCTGATCTTGGTTTTGGTGGTGTAATACAAAATCCATCTTGCAATTCATGCCTATTGGGCATAAATTCATTATCATAAATGAGCTGTTGTCCATTTAGCGAATAGATCTCGGTTTCATTTACAGCATCAAACAAAGGTGTCCCCCATCTTGTATCAACAGAAATGGAAGGTAGCGATAAGCTCCAACCATAACCAACCCAACTACTCCCTCCATCACTAGAATAATTTACCGATACTTGTGGTTGCATGCCCAATCTTCCCGAAGGAATTTGAATTGGGAAGGATGTATTCCCTGTCCCTCTCTGTGAGGCAGAAGGTGCTCCCATAATATTTAGATTTGCCATGGGTTGAGCAGCTTTGACATCTGCCATCATCGTAGGCGTAAATTCCGATGTCGATGGACTCTCTGGCACTTGAATAATTCCATTGATGTAATCTGAAAAGTGATCGGTGATCGCATAGACCATTTGATTCTCAAAATCAATGCTATCTATCTGGACTGCAGTCCATTTTGCAGTCATCTCATTAAAATATAATGTTTGAATATCTTTTATGGAGTAACCCGTCGGTATTAGTTCTTTATCATACGGGATCTTTATCGTAATGGATTCATCAAACTTCATTCCATGAGGTAGGCATCTATAGGTTGATTTACCTTTTGTAATATTTATTATGCCTGGTCCTAAGGGTGCAACATCTATTTTCCTTGCATTACTGACAGTTATCGATTCACTGATAGACAAATTATCAGGGATAAGAAGTTCGACATCAGTTGTGTGGTATTCTATGTTTTGATAGGTTTTTAATGGATTTATATTAGATATAATCTGTATTTCAATTGGCAATTTATGGTTTGCCGTTTCTGGACTAGAAATTATTGTCAATCGTTGGGCATGAACTTCTCCATTAAAAAAATAAGTTAATTCTATAAACCCATCCTTAAAATTTGACTCATTGATTGATACAAATGATTCGACTCTGCCTTCAATAACTGGATAGCTTTCTTGATTTATATGGATTCTACTGATTTTATCATTATATGTAAATCCGGACAGGTAACATTCATTATCTTTTATCAATGATATACTGGTAGGATTAAAAACTAGTTTATCCTTTTCAAATTTGTATTTTAAAGTAGTGATATTCACTTCTTTTATTTCATAACCAATGGTAGCCAAAGATGCATCAAACCGAATGGTATTCACCCCTTTCTTTAATTGTCTGGCGTCTAGTACTTCTTCTACTTCAGTCCATTCATTATTTGACTTCACTAAATATCCTCCGTATACAGAATTTTCGTTGATGCTCTTTCTTGTAGATTCACTTCCTGCAACTCCTTTTACCATGTACTTGAGAACATAAGCATGCTTTTGATTTATATTTTCATTTAGATTAATCTTAAAGACATTGTCACTAGGTGAATCGATCTTATCTTTAGCACTAATTCCAATATTCCCTGAGTTGTTTGTCGATTTAGATATCACGACTACTTCCTCTAATTCATTTGTATCAAAATTACTTACTACTTTATCCCCTTTTCCTAAATCAGGAATTTGTTCTACAAGTTCATCGATCACCAATCGTGTAGCAATATCTTTTTCAATATCTAAAAGATTACAATGACTTGTAGAAGAGATTGATTCTTTTGATATCGTATTTTTATCATTCGTAAATGATTCAATACTAAATATATATATACAAAAAAATGCGGCAACTAATGTGATAACAGAGATTATTCCTTTTTTCATGATCAACATTTGATTGGTTGTGAAAATTGTTTGGTTTATTGAATTACAACTTTTTTTACGATCTGAGTTTCGCCAGATACGTAACTCAGGAAGTATATCCCTGGATGGGTAAATGAATACCTTTTTTGAAAAGTAAAGGAGGCGTCAACCTTTGTCCTATCTATGATGTAGCCATCTAAATTATACAAGTACAAATGGCCCTGTAATTCCACGTGCGAGGATGATAATTGTGCTTCAATATCTTGTCCTTCAATCTGAAGATTATTTACTTCCAGTGACACGATGTATTCGCTTAGGGATTTCTTAGGTTGACGGGTAATAGATATATATTGTCGTTCACTGTCCAAAAGACTTATCCCATTTATCACTAGATGCTCCCCTATCTTGTTTAATTTAATCGATTTTTCAATTTCACCTTCAAAGTCTTCATCTTCAGAAAAGGATATAAAATAATCAAATGAAGGGTCAAGTATTTCAATATCCTCTATGAAAAATTTGAAGCAAAATGGGTTTCTATGATTTTGGGGATTACTAGAAGAAAACTCCCATATCCTACCTAAATAGTCATTTTGAAATTTAATATCTCCTCCATTGTCTCCAATAAAAATGTAACTATCTGATTCTAAGGAAGACAAATTTTTCTTTTGTATTGGGTTAATTTCACTTAATCCAATTTCTAGCAAATGGTTTCTGTGATGTGTAGTTTGTGATACATTGAGAGATTCATTATTTGCCAATGCAATGACTCGATTGTTGAATTCTTTATGAAGATTAGGGTCATAAACTATATCACTATTACCATCTAGGTAAGACGTATCCATTGGCAGTGAAATACCGTACTTAATCGCAAGGTGCGTTTGTTTCTTTTTTATCTCTTTCTTTGTGAGAATCTTATCAAACACAAGTACTTCTGCAAGATTTATAATACCTGATCCTCTTACTTGATCCGCTCTTCCTATTCGCATTCCAGAAGAGATTTCATCTTTAGATTTTTTTCCGCTTGATCCACTGTAAAGTAGCATATGGCTAAAATCTTCATCTACATCTATACCAATTTTTTGCTTACCCTGTACCAAATCATCTGATATCTTCACTACTTTATTATCAGAATGCACTTGGAATAAATCTCTCGTTCCTGAATGAGAAAACACAGCAAATAAAGTATATTTTTTCACATCATCGATATGAAATGACTTGCCAAAGTCTTCAAGGTTCACCTCTTCGTATTCATGATAATTGAAAGATAGAGGTTTGTAGTCTATATCATTCTGATGGCTACTTAATTCATTAACTATCAATAATGAATGATCCTCTGTTTGAGAATTTTGAGCATTAGACCTTATTGTGTACAATACTAAGATTGCAATTATACATTTTGTGAATAATTTCATTTTCACTTGTTTTATAGATTATTAAAACTGGTTCTGAAAAGACTATTTATTCATTCTCAAATAATTGCGCTCTGGTTTTTAAGATTTCTATTTCGGCGAGTATATTAGTGAAAGCAGTTGCTTGATCTGCTGCTATTTTTTCGAGATCTTTAATCTGTGCTTCTTGCTGTTCAATAATTACTTGCTGTTCTTGTACTGCCTTGACAAGAGGGACAACGAATTCTGAATACCTTAGACCGTAGTATCCCTTTGGAGTTTTAGGCTTATCCACTCCACTAAAATCAAAGCCAATATTGTCAGCTGCTTGCTCTACTTCTTGGGCCAAGAACCCAGTATATTTTATATTTGCTTTTCTACTTTCTCCATTAAAGTCTCTTCTATCTCTTGGGATATTAAGAAATGATGCATAAGAATCCATATCCATATTATATTGAACAGGTCTCAGCAGCTTGATAAATTCTAGACCTGAAACTGTTTCTGAAATATTTTCTTTAAATCTGCTATCCGAGGTAGTAGTCCAATTAACAGGTGTCCCTGCACCTTCGACTGTATAACCACCAAGGACTATTTGATTGGAAGCGTCTAATTGTACATTTTCTCCAATTCCAATTGATCCTGTTATATCACATTGTATTATTTCAACATCAGTACCTATTAAAATATTATTATCTCCATCGGATCCACCTAAACAAGGATCATTTATAGATGCTTCTGAATCGCCAATATGAATATTATTGTTGCCTAAATTATACTTGCCTGAATTTTCACCAATAAAAGTGTTGTTTGATCCAGTAGAAGTAATTCCTGCATTCTTACCAATAAAATTGTTGTTATCTCCTGAGCATGAACTTCCAGCATAAGCCCCTATTGCTATATTTTCTTCTCCAGCCAATTGTCCTAAACTATTAAATCCAATTGCAACATTATGAGAATTATTCACATATTCACCTGCTCCATAACCTAAATATACATTATAATCACCACCACTTCCGAGACCTGCTTTGTGCCCAAAAATAATGCTTTCGTTTAATGAACTACCTATACCAGAATATCTCCCTCCAAATACATTTGTATTACCAGTGCTATTTAGCCCAGAGTTTATACCATAAAATGCATTCCATTTTCCATTCGCATTCGCTCCAGCCTGCCAACCAATTGCAAGATTTGCAACCCCTCCATTGTCAATTCCTGCTTTATATCCTATAAAATAATTCCCGTTTGTTGTATTATTTTCTCCTGCTGATTCTCCAATATAAATATTATTAGAAACTGTAGAGTTGGCTGTTGAACTATTCAGAATTAAATTGTTGTTGTTATCTGACATCCGTGCTCTTCCAAATACATCTAGATCAAATACTGGACTAATATTATTTATTCCTACAAGTCCATTAGGGTCTACAGAAATAATTTCATCTCCGCCTGCGCCAATTCTCAATCGACTAGTACTAAGTGAACCTAAAAAATCTAATTCTGTAGAATTATTCCCTGAAAGCTTCCATGCATTAGGATCATTCTGTATTTCTGCTAACTCTATAGTTAATTGGTTTCCATTTTCTATTCCTATTATAAGATCTGATCCATCAAGAAAACCACCTGTAAGATTTTGATCATCATCCAATTCATTTGGTATACCAATAATATCAGTCCAAGAGACAGTACTTGCATCCATCTTTACCCATTTTCCAGGTGCTGGAGATGAATCCCAATGGTATGGTCCATTAACATCCTCGTTATTTACATCTGTAACATAAATTATAAGTCCCTCTACTGGTGCTACAGGTACTACAGGTAATCGAGGTTGATCAACATCATAATCTATAACTAGATTTGTTATTCGAGGAATAAGAACACCCTTCGTATCACTGAAGATCTCCAGTTTTGAAGATGAATGAGGAGTTAGAGTACCTACCCCAACGTTTCCTGCTTGATCTACTTTTACACCTGGAATCTCTTGTGCCCTAATGGTCTCAACACCTAGAAAAGTAAAGAATGCAATAACAAGAAAAACAAGCTTGACTATTTTGAAATGAGTTTTCATTAATATTAGATTTTTGAATTAACTGAATCGTAATTTTATACTTGATATCTTCAAATTATATATAGACACAGATGAATATGAAAATTCTTATTCTTCTGTAGTTTATTGAAATTTGAAATGAGCTTTATCGCGTAATTAATAATTCAAAAGTCGTCTAAAAATATTTCTTTGTAACTCAAATAATAATAAGTGTGCACTTATAAATGATAAGTGTAATTGGCGTTCTAATTTTGATTAGATAATCTGGTCATTTCGTAAAGAAAAGATAGAAAAGATCGATTTTTATAGATACTTTATGCTTCGAGAATAACAGAGATAGAAATCTCGATTTGCATTTCAGATCATCAACTAAGCTAAAAGATCTTTAGAATATTTGATTGTAAATATTGGTAAAAAATAAGGCTAATTAATTTAACATACCTTGAAAATCCTAAATTTTGTCATCCAGTTCTTTTACTGGCTTGATTTAAAACATCCCTAAAAGTCTTAGATCTACGAAAAGCAACATCAACACTCTTTCCTGTAGTAAGTTTAATACGTTTTTCCCCATAATGATAATTGGTCACGTATTTTAAATTAACTAAATATTTGTAATGAATGCGAAAAAAATTATCGGGTAGAATATCATTTGGGCTGGGAAGTAATTTTTCATATTCGCCTAAATTTTTTGAAGATAATAATTTACGCCCACTAGATAAATGAAACCATGTACAAGGACCATCAGCCTCGCAATAAACTATTTCACCTATAGAAATAAATTCATGACCATCTCTGCTTGGCAGTGCTAATTGTTGATTCTGTTTATTCTCAAAATTCTCAACCATTCTTCTTAACCTCTCATTATTTAAAGAACTATTAATTTGTTGTTCTACTTTTGAAATAGCCATAACTAGCTCATCAATATCCACAGGTTTTAAAACGTAATCGAGTGCATTAAATTTAATGGCTTGCAAAGCATAGTGATCAAATCCTGTAATAAATATAACTTCAAAATCTATAGCTCCAATTTCTCGTAATAAATCGAACCCACTACCATGTGGCATTTCCACATCCAACAATACCAATTGTGGGTTCAAGTTTCTGATCATATCTATACCTTCATTCGCGGAAGTCGCAAAACCTATTATTTCAATCTGAGGACAATAATCAGTCAGCATTAATTTAATTGTATTTCTGCTCCTTTTTTCATCATCGACAATTAATGTTGTAATCCTATTTGCCATTCTATTTCAATTAAATCAGGAATTTAAAAGTATTTTTATTGTAACCCTTGTCCCTCTACTTATATTCTCATCACCGTACAAATCTTCAATATTAATTACTACATTTTGATTCCCAACGACATTTAAAACTTTTAACCTCTCTTTCACAAGTTGCATTCCTCTTGATTTATAACTCAAAGTAGATTTTGTTTTGATTTCGTTTGCTTTTTCTCTTCCTATACCATTGTCTTCTATAATACAAATCAATAAATTATCGTCAAGAACAAATGAAACCTCTAATTTACCGTTACTCTCATTATATAAAAGTCCATGATTTATTGCATTCTCAACAAATGGCTGTATTAACATTGAAGGAATTTCAATTAACTCTCCTTCTAGCTTTTTATCAATATTAATTTTGTAGTGAAACTTGTCCTCAAATCTTAATTGTTCCAAGTCAATATAAAGCCGCAACAGCTCTATTTCTTCATTCAATTTAATATATTTCTCTCTTGATGATTCGAGAAAGAGTCGCATCAATTTTGAAAATTTACTCAGATATTTATTTGCCGTTCGTGGATCATGAATTAATATAAAATCTTGAATAGATTGTAACGCATTAAATATGAAGTGAGGATTCATCTGTGCTTGCAATGAATTCAATTCTAATTCTGCAAACTTAATTTTTATCAATAATTCAGCATCCGATTTTTTTCGAATACGAATGGTAATGTATCTAATGAGTAATAAACCAAATAATAACATTAAACAAAACAGAGATAGTTTAGCAAATTTTGTATTCCACCATGGCTCATTAATTGTAATTGGTAAAATTAACCATGAAGATTGATCTGTTTGTTTCCGCTTTACCATAAACGTATAATTGCCAGGTGATAATGCCGAAAACTCCTTTTCATTTGATTTCGTTTTGATCCAATTATTATTTGCTCCAATTAATTTATACTCATATGAAAGGTTCTCCATATCACTATAATCCAGGCATTCATAATTTATTGAAATATTATTATCATGATAAGCAAGATCAATTGGTTTATCAATTGGAATGTCTTTTCCATTTACAATGATTTTTGAAAGAGATACAGGCCAAGACTTTTCATAAGTTAACCAACTGGTGTCTTTTAGTATAGATAAACCATTATCGGTTGCTGCATAAATATTGGTCCCATGAGCTATAACATCTTTAACACTATTTGATGCTAGACCATTTGATTTAGTAAATACTTTAAATTCATAAGAGAAAGTATCACAATTCACATTGTAAATTTTGTATATACCTTTGTTACTCGCAATCCACAAGGATCCATTATCATCCAGAGAAAATGAATGGATTATTGTATTTTTTAATTCAGGGATACTATCAATTTGTCCATTATTAAGGTGATATAGTCCCAAACTATTTACAGCAATCCATAGTTGATTATTGGCACCAATTATAATGTTATCTGTAGGAAACTTAAAAATATTGTGATCTTTCTGATTTTCAAAAATTAACTCTATTCCTGCTTCATTATAATGTTTTACACCTTCATTTCCAGACAACCAAAATGTACCATCAATATCGCAAGCTGCACCATAAAATCGTCCTTTAGCAGAAAATTTAGTTGAATCCTTTTCCAAATTTGAATTAACCTGGAAAGCAGAACGATATGTACAAACTAATGGGTTGCCTTCGTTTGAAAACACTATTTTTTTTAACCCCACAATGCTTTTATTCATTACCAAATCTTCTCGATAATCCTTGACGGAACTTCCTTTGATTATTGACTCATTAGGTAATAAGGTTATTATATCACTTGCAATCCACAAATTATCATTAGGATCAAATTCCATATCTGTTACACGATTCCCAATAGGATTAGTTGAAAGTAATTTTAAATTTTTATCATCGATAATTTTAAATAAATGCCCTTCCGATCCAAGGCCCCAAATATCACCTTTACTGTCCTTTGCAAGTAAATTAACTATATCAAAAAAGCTTAACTCTTGATTCGTAATTGTTTTAGATCCAATTGTTTTTTTATTAATAAAGCTAAGCCCCTCTCTTGTACTTAACCAAAAATTTCCCTGTCTATCTTCTGTTAGATAATGAAATGCCATTTCTTTTAGAAACTCAAATTCTTTTATTGGCTGTAATAAACTATCAACAATAAAGTTTTTATTATCAATTTTAATCCATATTTTATTTATAGAAATTTCTTTTATGCTAATTATATTATCTTGATTTGTAGTTTGAAACGGTAATTCTACTTTTGATAGTTTTCCATTGTGTAAACTCCAAACCACTTTATTTGAATAAAATAACAACCTATCATTAGATAATGGTAGGAAACTCCATTGAGTTTTAAAAATACTCGATTTGAGAAGGTTATTAAACTCAAAGGAATCTAATTTATAGTAATTGTTTTTACAATGTAAAATTATATCCTCCTCGATATTATCAATGTTACAATTTATCGTTTCTGAGTGATTAGATTCATTTCCAAATGTTTTATATATTATTTCAGTAGCAGTTGTAATATATTTATTCCTAGGAATAGGAATAAGTTCATCTAAATCATTAAGTAAAAAAACTTTATAAAAACTTGATTTTATAATTATAAAATGACCAAAATATGTAATTTGATGTTCAACCATCGAATTTGCATCAGGAAGTTGATCTGAGGAATATTTTTTTATTTTTCCGTCTTCATAATAACAAATACCACCAAAAGTGCTCATCCAAAGTCTTCCAAACTTGTCTTCATCAATTCTCCATACATCATTACTAGGCAAACCATCTTTGATCGTGAAAGATTGAAATTCATGCCCATTAAACATACTCACACCTTGTTCGCAAGTAGACCAAATATACCCTTTACTATCTTGCATTGTGTAATATACTAATCCCCCTGAAAGACCATCTTGGGTTCTAAAATGCTTCATATAAGGTGACTGGGCATTTGAAACAAGAATTATTACAATACTCATTATACATATAATGAATACTCTTACTGATGTAATTCTCAACTCAATACTTAACATATTATACAAATAATTCCCATCCTTGGTGGCATCAAATATAGCAGATCTGTCATTATAATGCTGACAAGATTTCCAATATTTTGTTTAAAGACAAATATTGGCAGATTATAGCCCTACTTAATATTGAAGAAGAAATCTGTTAAAAATAAAAGACAACTTATTTCAATATCCCAATCACCCTACTCTTGTAAATTTTCCCAATCGGAACAGTGTATTTATCAAACTTAATCTGATTACCCTCAATACTCTTAATCCACCGAATAGCCACTACAAATGATCGATGCACTTGAAGAAAACCCGATTCTGGCAACCGTTCGATTACATTTGATAATTTTTCACGAATGGTGATAGTTTCATTTTGCAATACGATTTTGGTATAGTTGCCAGAAGCTTCAACGTACAATATATCATTCAGCTGAACTTGAATATGCTTTTTGTTAGAGCTAACAAAAATGCTTTCCCCTTTCTCATCGCTATTAATCTTTTGAGAAACAGCTGTTGAGAGTGTGTCCTTAGATCCACTAAATGCCTTATTTACAGCCTTCAGAAATCGCTCGAACGAAAATGGTTTTAAGAGATAATCTACAATGTTCAGTTCATAGCCTTCTAGTGCGTACTCTTTGTAAGCTGTGGTAACAATAACCTTGGGTGGATTGGTCAATGTCTTCAAGAATTCGAAGCCCTTTAGTTTTGGCATATTCAAGTCCAAAAATATTAAATCAACAGCATGAACATTTAGATACTCTATAGCCTCTATAGCATCATAACAATTCTGCATCAAAATCATATTGGGCAACATATCACAATACTTTTTGATGATGTCGTGCGCAATATGTTCGTCATCCACTATGATGTATTTTCTGGTCATATTTGTATGCTTAATTTTGCATTGAACACATTATCAGTACTCCTGGTATTCAATTTATGTTTGTTGGTATAGACCAATTCTAGTCTTCGTTTCAAATTGTTTAGACCAATGCCCTGATGGTCATTTAATTCTTCAGGATCAAAATTATTTTCGATTTCAAAATCAATTTGATGCATTGTAGCTTTCATATGTACATTGACAAAAGCGTTTTTTCGCAAATTTTCTACGCCATGTTTAAATGCATTTTCCATTAAAATGATAAAAAGCAATGGCATAATCATCACCTTATCGTCTTCGATTTCAATATTGAATTGTACATCAATAGTTTTGTGGTAGCGCATTTTATGAAGTTCAATATAGTTGTTCAGATACACAACTTCTTCACCTATTGTCACCAAATCATTTTGTCCCTCATAGATGCTATAGCGCATCATATCCGATAATTTAAGAATTAATTTTTGGGCTTTGTCTGTATCCTGCCCTACCAGGCCGTATAGATTATTCAACGTATTGAAGAAGAAATGAGGATTTACCTGACTTTTTAAATGCAGTAATTCTGTTTGCTTCTTTTCCTTTTTGAGATTGATTATCAATTTTATTTGAATGAATAGCAAACGAGTGAAAAAGATAATCATCGAGGTAAAAAACACAAGACCAAAAACGACAAACCATTCTGCCTCACCGAACACGTCATTGAATATAACGATCACTAGGGTCATTCCGATATAAAATGACGACACCACCCAATTGGGAATTCGTTTTATTGATGCTAAAAAAGACATGATACAAAATTAACTAAAAATTATGTGGCCTTGAATAAATGTGACAGACAATCATCTAGGAATGACGAAATCATTTTACTTGAGTTCGAATGCGTTTAACACCTTCCAAGATTAGTCCACAACCTGTAAGACTACGTTTGTCCCAGATTCTTTTATTGTCCAAAAAATCAACATTCTTTTGTTTCAAAATCATTCAAAAATATGAATAAACTTATCATTTCTAATCTGTCAATTACTTATGAAAATGACATTCAGGCATTAAAAAATGTCTCTCTGGAAATTCATAAAGGCATGTTTGGGCTTCTAGGGCCCAATGGCGCGGGAAAATCAACATTGATGCGAATTATTGCTACCCTTCAAGAACCAGATAGTGGCAGTATTCATTTAGGCGAAATCGACGTTTTGGAACAAAAAAATGAAATAAGAAAAGTGTTAGGTTATCTACCACAGCAATTTGGAGTCTATCCGAAAATATCTGCGGAAGCATTGCTCAACCATCTAGCTGTATTGAAAGGAATCATCAACCGAAAAGAACGGAAAGAGCTTATATCGTCGTTGCTACACAGAGTAAATCTATATGATGTTCGCAATAAAAATCTGGGCAGTTATTCTGGTGGCATGAAACAACGTTTTGGAATTGCTCAAGCCCTGTTAAGTAATCCCAAACTACTAATCGTGGACGAACCCACCTCAGGTTTGGACCCCATAGAACGCAACAGATTTTATGATCTTCTAAGTGAAGTCGGTGAACATACCATAGTGATTTTGTCGACTCATATTGTGGATGATGTAAAGCAGTTATGCTCCGGCATGGCGATACTGCACAAAGGAGAAGTGGTAGTACAAGGAAACCCGTTACAAATAATGGAAAGTCTTCAAGGGAGACTATATGAAAAAACAATCAACAAAAGTGATCTCGAAAGCTACAAACTTGAATATCAAGTAATTAATGAAAGATTATATTTAGGAAAACCCGTTATTCATATACTTAATGATTCTCATCCCGGTAATGGTTTTACTCCTATAGACACTAATTTGGAAGACCTCTATATGTCTCAAATATCCAACAACTAAAGCTCCTCAGAATGTACGAAATTTTTAAATTCGAATTAAATTATCGGTTAAAGCGACCAGAAACCTATTTATTCTTTTTCTTTCTATTCTTATTCTCTTTGTTTGGAGTTGAATTCGTTTTTCAGGGTGTAGAATTGGGCTTAGTAAAAAAGAACTCACCAATGGTGATCGCCAAAACCATGGGAGCCATTACAGGTCTGTCTATGTTGATTGCCTCGATGATAATGGGTGTTCCAGTTTTACGTGATTTTCAATACAATATAGAATCGCTTATTTATGTCAACCCAATTTCAAAAAAAGACTATTTTTTCGGACGGTATTTTGGTTCGTTAGTTGTTTTGCTCTTTATTTTTTGTGGTGTATTAATGGGAATGATGCTCGGTGAATTTATGCCCTGGATAAATTCAAATGAATATTTATCATTTCATTTTATCAACTATTTGCAGCCTTTTCTTTGGGTCGCTATGCCCATCGTTTTATTCGGCGCATCTGTATTTTTTGTCACGGGAGCCTTGAGCAAAAACATGATGGTTGTATACACTCAAGGTATAATCATCTTTGTCTTATTTATGCTTACAAAGGCAATTACAAATGAAACGTTACAATCCATCTTAGATCCTTTTTCTTTAACTACCCTATCTCAAGTTGGCAAACAATGGAATGTTTCTGATAGGAATATTTCGCTCATTCCATTTACAGGTGCGATGTTGTATAATAAACTTTTTTGGACAGCTATTGGTCTTACAATTCTTGCTTTTGGTTACAAAAAATTGCGATTAAATGTTGTTCCTAAAACGGCTTCAAAGAATCGTAAAAAAGAATCAAAAGAAATAAAAATCGATGTCAGTGATTTTAGTAAAACTATTCCTTTAATTACTCCTGTTTTCGGTCTGAAAGCTCTTTTTACCCAACTATTATTGAACGCTTGGTTTCATGCCAAATTAATACTGAAACAAACCTCTTTCTGGGCTATTGCTATTTGTGGCTTTATAATTATAATCATCAATTCAGTGAATTTGGGTACAGTCCATGGCGTAGACAGTTATCCCACAACTTACCTGATAATTGAAGAATTACAAGAGATGTCAGCTTATTTTTTCATTATTATTCTGGTGTTTTATTCAGCCGAAATTATGTGGAAAGAGAAAGAAGCTAAATTACATCTCATTTATGATTCGACTCCATCTAACAGTTTCGTAAACCTGACTGCGAAGGCCTTAGGTTTAATGATCGTATACGCCATATTAATTTTCTCACTTATTCTTACGGGTATTCTGTTCCAAGCTTCAAGTGGCTATTTCCGTTTTGAGTTGGGTGTTTATTTCAGTGGATTCTTTTTAGAAGTACTTCCGTTTTTGGTATTGTATACTTTTGTTTCCATATTTTTTCAAGCGCTCTTTGGATCCAAATATCTAGGTATCCTAGCCACCCTTGTCTTTTTTATTGTCAATCTGGCTATAAGTATATTTGGAATAGACCATGTGCTTCTCAACTTTGGAGGAAACGCCTTAGGGAGTTATTCTGATATGAATGGTTATGGCCATTTCTTGAAACCCTTTCTTTGGGTCAAGGCTTATTGGTTTTTCTTTGGAATTCTTTTGTTAATTATCTCGTCTATGATGATGGTTAGAGGATCAGAATCCCAATTGAGAAAACGTTGGAGAATTGGACAAAAACAAGTTGGTAAATCTTTTAGATTATTCACAATGGCGAATATCTTATTGCTTATCGCTACAGGCTCTTTCATTTTTTATAATACCAATGTATTAAATGAATTTTGGACCACAAGTGAAAAACAAAACTTCAGGGTCGAATACGAAAACACCTTGAAACCATTTGAATACCAAATACAACCTAAAATAGTGGACATTAATCTTAATGTAGCCCTTTATCCATCGCAACGATCTTACCAAGCAAAGGGATCTTATACACTTACGAATATAAATGCCGAACCGATTAAAGAAATCCATGTTCAAAAACTGATCGACAACCATGTGTATTTAGACTCTGTTCAATTTGACCGTGCTGTAATAGTTGACAATAGCCATGAAAAATTTCATTATACCATTTACAAATTAAAGCAACCTTTAATGGAGGGTGATTCTATGAAAATGGATTTCATTCAAACCTTTAGCCCCGCAGGTTTTGAATCCAACGATTCAAATACTGATGTGGTTTACAATGGCACATTTTTCGACAATGGAGTGCTTCCTTCATTTGGCTACAGGAGAAAATATGAATTGACAGATGAGGATGAGCGTAAAAACTTCGAGCTTCTTCCTCGGATAACCAAAGCTACACAAGATGATAAAAGAGAGTTGGTCAATGCCCGAACAGGTAGTGATTCAGATGGTGTCACGTTAGAAATGATTATAAGTACAGAAGCCCCACAGACAGGTATTACTTCTGGAGATTTAATTCGAAAATGGTCAGAGGGTAATCGCAACTATTTTCATTACAAAAGTAAAAAACCTATCATCAATTTTTATTCGATTGTTTCTGCTGAATATGAAGTCATGAGAGACAGCTGTAAGCCTTCTGGAAATACTGAATCTGATTTGGTTGATTTAGAAATATACTATCAAAAAGGGCATGAATATAATTTAGATCGAATGATGGAATCTATGAAAAAGTCACTCGATTATTATAGTACTCATTTCAGTCCATATCAATATAGGCAAATGCGGATTATGGAATTCCCAAGAAATCGGACATTTGCACAGTCTTTTCCTAATGCAGTACCATTCTCAGAGGCCCTGGGGTTTATCATGGATATTGACGATGAAGAGGATGTAGATATGGTATTTTTCATCACAGCACATGAGCTGGCACATCAATGGTGGGGGCTGCAATTAGAAGCAGCCAATGTTCAGGGTAGAAATATGATCTTGGAAACTTTAGCCCAATATTCGGCCCTTATGGTACTCAAAGAGAGATATGGTGAGGAGAAGGTTCAGCAGTTTTTACAACAGCAGCATGAAGATTATTTGGAAGGCAATCGACGAATGCATGAAGAAGAACCATCATTAGCTATGGTCGAAAAAGAAGGGCATATTTACTACGCCAAAGGGGCCATTAATATGTATGAATTTCAAAAGCATATTGGAGAGAACAATGTGAACTTGGCATTGAGAGATTTCTTAAATGATTGGCGATCATTTGATAATCCTAATAAACCTAGACGTTATGCTACCACCCAAGATTTGTTGGGTTATTTCAAGGAAGTGACTCCTGATTCTTTGCAGTATGTGATTGCAGAATTATTTGAGAGTTCAGATTGTGTTGATTTTGAGATCTGACTTGTCTATCTATAGTTGACTTGAAATTGCATTGAGGATAATCCTAGAGGGATTTTTGGAAAGGTTTGTTAAGTTTTGAGGTACTAATTTTAATAGACAATTTGAATGAACTACCCCGCCGCAAGCAGACGGGGTATCACCTCTCCTTAACAAGCTTAAAATAGCTTTTTCTCTAGACAGTAAATACTTTATCTTCCAAACATAATTTGGTGATTTACAAGAATCAGTATTTCAATTTATTATTCGCTTATCAGCTGGATTTTCCTTTTTTCATTGAAAAAAAACGAAACCAAAAATTCTAGGCAGCTCAAATGCAGCACGCATGGCTGCTCCCTCATCCCACAAGAGCTGCCGTGGCTTTGCTGCCTAATTGTTTTCAAACACCCAAGGCAGAGCCTAGGGGAATTCATTCGATTAAAGCAATGCAAGAAATTTCCGATTTCGAATACTTATTAAGGCATTGTCATCCTGGCTGAACATAGTGACTGGAAGGATTGGAATTTGGCACTTTTCAAATTTAACCTATACACTTTTATACTTCGACTTCGGTAATAAAATACTCCACTATCTATTACAAGGGTTTGATTCAAAGTACCAAACTTTTATTGAGAAGTGTCTTAAATGTTCCTTGTCATTCTGAACGAAGATTTATCGTTGCTGAAGAATCAGGAAGCATTAATTTTTCTTTATTTCGACTATCATGGAGAAATCTATCAATTTTAGAGTACCGAATTTGTCAGATATCTCTACATTGGTCAAAATTGGAGTACTATTTGACAATATTAAATTTGTGTTCAGCATTTTTGAAGAAGTCAACCATACAATCCGCTCCGCCAAATTCACACAATGGGACTCCATCACAGTCTACAGCTATTGCAATCATATCACATACACAACAAGTTCCTACAGTGAACAATTCGCCTTTATATAGATAAACTTCAGAGTGCCAACACGTCGTATCGTCTTTTGATAAGAATTTTGCATCTTTAATACTTGTACATTCCTCAACAATAGATGGCTTTATCTCTAAATCATCACAACCAAAACCTGTGCATAAACAGAAAATTATTAAGATGTTTTTGAAATAATTCATGAGTTTTTTATAAGCTAGACGTATGAAATTGAATATATGGTTGGCAATTTCTGACAATAAACGTGTTCAGTTGTTTAACCACTAAGAGCACCAAAGTTTTACAAAGGAAACACTAGGTTTGATGTTGATTTTTTAATATTCCTATTGCTCAATTAGTCAATATATGAGGGGATAATCTTTGAATAAAAAACACTCATAGGGCTTCAAGTCCTATGAGTGTTCTATTAGCTTCATTAGTGGGTGATTCATCTAAATCCAGTCAATTAACTAGCATTTCGCTATCCATAATAGAATTATAGGAAGCTAGGTGAATTTGATTTTACTCCAATAACTAAAGTAGTTGACATTTTCCTTTGATACACTCTTCCCCTGTTGGACAAGGTTTATTACTATTGCACTCAGGTTCAGTTGAAATAGTAACATCATCTGGAAGTTCAATTACACCATCACAATCATAAGACATACAAGACATTATAGGATCATGATCACTCGGATTTTGAAAAATTTCGCTTACACATTTTCTTTCAACATGCTGTCGATAAGGTTTCGGTACATCTTCAAAGCTAGGCCAAGTGCCTATTTGTTCAGGGGTACTAGGCAGATACCCTGGTTCAACAGGTTCATGAGGTTCTCCATTGATATTTTCGTAATGGTACTCATAATCCTGTTTATTTGCTTGAAACCAAGCATCTGTAAAAGTCCAATAGCAAAAAGTGAATGAAACACTATTTTTAATTACTTCATAAGTAGTATTGAGAATCTTTCCATCTCCATTTTTAACGAATATATAGTCCAGTACTTGATTATTACTTGCCGTGGAGCCTGGGGCAGTACCTGCCAAAACGAAGGTGGGAGTAATATTGAGATCATCTCTAAAATCAGATTCAATGGTATTACCGACATCTATGTTAAAATCTCCATTTAGAAACATAGATTGATTCGAAGGAATGTTTTGATTAATGAAAGCTAACAGTTGGTCGAATTGTTTATTTCGGGCATCGATACTTCCCCCATCTTCACCTGCGTCCAAATGAGTATTGATTACACTTATAATGCAACTATCAGGTAACATTATATCTGTAAGTAAGATTCCTTTATTGGAGGCACAGTCACTGCCGCTACCGAGACATCCGTATTCATCATTAAAGGGTTCAAATATAGTTAGTGTTATTGGAAACTTGCTAAATGTTATTAGACCTGAACCCTTCGGTGCAACAAACCCACACTCACAATCTGGAATTCCAGATGCAGGATCAACTGCGAAACCGCATCCTGTGTTAAAAGCAAAGCCAGCTCCAGTCATACAAGATAGAAGCGTACTACATGCACCCGGTTCAAACACCTCCTGAAAAGTGACGATGTCAGGGACGTTTCCATTTTGTAAAGTAATAAATCGGCATACATCATGCGCCCTTTTACTGCAGGGTAATCCCTCACACTGAGGTCCACCGCTAAGATCGGGAGTATCCAATAGAAATGTATTGTATGATGCTATACAAAAGTCAGTTACATCTCGGAGTGAAATTTTGTAATCTTCTGGGACTTCAATTTGATCTTTTTGGCACCCGATAGCTATCAGGCAAAGAGCTGCTACAAAAATTAACCCATTTCTAAGCTTATTTTTTTTGGTAAAAATATTCATTATGTCTTGATTTAGTGAAAAAATAAATTGTAATGTAAGGGTAAAATGTAACGTGGATAAAAATTGTAATGTGGTTTTAAAATCAGATACATAACGATGGAATCACAGATTTATTCTATTCAAATGTAATGATTTGAAAATTCTGACCTCACTCATATAATTATTGAAGCCTAAAAAAAATCCACAACAAGATTGCCCCCAACATTATCTCTCAAAGATGCACCAGCCTCAAATATCTCCACCTTATCCCCCACTATATCTCCCAAAGATGCACCAGCATCAAATATCTCCACCTTATCCCCCATTATATCTCCCAAAGATGCACCAGCATCAAATATCTCCACCTTATCCCCCACCATATCTCCCAAAGATGCGACAGCATCAAATATCTCCACCTTATCCCCCATTATATCTCCCAAAGATGCACCAGCCTCAAATATCTCCACCTTATCCCACTACCATATCCCAAAGATGCACCGGCATCAAATATCTCTACCTTATATCCCCCATTATATCTCCCAAAGATGCACCAGCCTCAAATATCTCCACCGTTATCCCCCACCATATCTCCCAAAGATGCACCAGCATCAAATATCTCCACCTTATCCCCCATTATATCTCCCAAAGATGCACCAGCATCAAATATCTCCACCTTATCCCCCACA